>MDTF01002893.1_pt1 | contig 11054 bp, 11 predicted proteins | sample 811191 | NCBI WGS metagenome assembly MDTF01 (sample SAMN05326649, study PRJNA326480) | marine metagenome | isolation source: seawater | place: Southern Ocean | collected 2011
TGATTTTTATGTGCCCAAAATTGAGCAGGATAAAAAATAATTATCTTATCTAATGGCAATTTAAACTTATTAAATAAATCGTTATATAGTTCTTTATTAATTTTATTTTCATTATAAATAGTTGGTAACATTGGAATAAAATTTTGAACTATTACTTTATTTTCATCAACCTTGTAAAAATTTATCAAATCATTTTTATTCGATTTGTGAGGCACAACTATCTTAAAAGCTCTTGTAGTAATTTCTTTAAAAAGTTTTTCTTTAAGTTCATAAATATTATTCAAATTATGTTCTGGGAATTGACTATTTTTTTTATGGTCAAGATCCCAAATATTTGAGATAAAAGAAACTTCATGACAAAATTTTGACATTTGCGACGGTCCTAAAAATATTATTAAATCATATTTTTGTTTTTTAATAAAATTGTAAAAAGGGTGATTTATCCTAATCTTACTAAGGAGTTCTCTTGAATAATTTATCTCAAATAATTGTGATAGGTAATTATATACTTTATTTAATTTAAATAATTTATTTTTAATTTTTTTTTTTTTAAAATATTCCTCAGTTTTTTTATGTGTAATGATTAATTCTATTTCAGGGTAATATTTTTTTATATCTAATAATAAAAGAGAAGATTTTAAGGATTGAAAAAAACCCCCACCCATCTCTGGTGATCCCTCTAAATAAATACCGACTTTCATTTATTTTTTTTTAACATTTAATATATTTCTTAAATTAAGTAAATTTTGTTCAATAGAAGTATTAAAAAATTTAATTCTTTTAGATCTTAATAACTCTATCTTATTAGAATAAATATCAATTTGCTCATCAATAGAGTAAATTTCTTCATTTAAACTGTCAATGTTTTGAACAATTTTTCCAACCTCGAGCCTATCCTTAAAAAAAAACAGGTCACTGAAGTCACTTTTTATTAAATTACTTTCATTTGATGAAAAAAATATAACAGGTCGTAATTTTGAGAATGCATAAGTATATGCTGTTCCTGAAAAATCAGTAATAAGAATCTTAGATCTTCTGTAACTATCTAAATAGGAAATATTATCATCTAAAAAAAAGTTACTTCTATCTTTGTATTTTACACAAATATTCTTAATAATATTTTTTTTTTTATTATTTTTATCACCTGGGTGTGGTCTATAGATTATTTTAAACTTCGTATTTTTTAATATTTCTTCAATTAAAGAATCTAAAAATTTATCCATATTATAATCTGTTAACATCGAAGATAATGTCGGTGCCAACAAAATTGAATCTTCAATTGAATCATCATCCTTTAAATTTTGATAGACATGGTCTAATTTCAAATAACCAGTGTTTATTAAAGAAAAGTTTTTTTTATTAATTATAGCTTCGGGATATTGATTAATCTTTTTTTGAAGATCTAGTATGGCAATATTTGAGGATAAAAATATATAATTATATTTACCTAAAGTTTTGATTAAGTTTTCCTGTTTATCAGGGTTGACCCATGGAGCATCATAAATATCATGATTTATATAAATCTTATTTAATGAATTTGGAAATTCGTAAACAACGTAACTACTTAGAAAAATACTTATGTTGTAAATATATTTCAAATATCCAAGATTTAAAAAAAAGGCTTTATTATAATTTTTAACTTCACTAGATGAGCCACGATTATAACCTAAGATTACTTCTATATTTTTCTCTTTTTTTATTTCATCTATTAGTTCTAAAATGTTACCTTGGTAAGATTGTACTGGAAAATAAAAAAAAATTATATTTAGATCTTTATTTAAGAATTTTTTAAATCCTATGAATAAATTAATAAAAATAATAGATTTGATTGAAAGTAAAAATTTTAATATTTTTGATATTATTAATTTCATAAATATTTTAGAATATTTTTCTGTATCCTACTTTAAAACACTTATTACTGTATTTTTAACAAATTTTAATTCTTTTAGCGTCAAGCCTAAGCCTGATGGAAGATAAAATCCATTTTTTGAAATAAATTCCGAATTTGGTAAGTTTACATTTTTAAAATAACCTTTTGATTTAAATGCATCTTGTTTATGCATAGGCCAAAAAAATGGACGTGTCCCAATATTTCTTCTTGAGAGTTTTTTGATAACTTCTTTAATATTATTTTTATTATTTTTTTTTATTACAATACCAAAAACCCAGTATATATTTTTACAGTATGAAAGTTTATTGGGCTGCAAGATTATATTCTTGATGTCTTTAAAGTGTTTATAATAGTAATTACCTATTTCATGCTTTTTTTTAACTATCTTATCAATTCTTTTTAACTGGCTTAATCCTAGTGCAGCTTGGATGTTTGTGTATCTGTAATTCCAGCTAATATCATAATGATTAAATCTGTTGTTCTTTGAACCAAAACATAAATTGCGTAAATCTTTAAATTTATTATTTAAGCTAGGATTATTGGTTAACAGCATCCCTCCCTCACCAGTAGTGACATGTTTATTGGCATAAAAACTCAAGACACTTATGTCTCCAAAACTGCCACATGGTTTATTCTTATATTTTAAACCCAAAACTTCAGCAGCGTCTTCAATCACATATAAATTATATTTTTTAGCTATTTTCATGATCTCATCCATATCGTTAGATAGACCATATATATGAGGTATCATTAAGCACTTTGTTTTTTTCGTAATTCTTTTTTCAATATCTTCGATTTTGATATTCCAAGTGTTTAAATTTACATCCACCAAGACGGGTTTAGCTGAACTTTTAACTATTGCCATTGCATTAGATATAATTGTAAATGAAGGCATTATTACTTCATCATTTTTATTTAAACCTAACGACCTGATTGCAATTTCGAGAGCAGCTGTACCACTACTTACGGCACATCCAAATCTTCTATCTAAAAATTTTGCAAGGTTTTTTTCAAACTCATTAACACTTGGCCCCTCAGATGAGATCCAACCAGATTTAATCGATTTTGATACGGACGAAGCATCGGCATTATCAATTAAAGGGGTGTTAACTGGTATAAATTTTTTGTATTTAGACAATTTATCCATCTATAATTTTTTTATCTTTACCCTCAACATAGGGTCCTTGTTTGATTTCAATTATTTGTGTTTTTTCAAGAATTTTAAAACCATGTCCACCTTGAAACAATATTATAATATCTCCTTTATTTAATATTTTATCTTTTTTGATATCAGAATTATTATTATCAAAAAATTTAATTTTTACTTTCCCTTTTTCGATCAGAAGAACTTCAGTACAATAATTAATTATTCTAGGTTTTTTTAAATGAATGTGAGATTTGATGTGGTGATTCTTTTTATGGTTAATGAATCCTAATTGTAATAAATCCCTATCCTTTGTTAAGAAGTCAACACCATTTTTAATAAATCTTCTTTTTTTTTTAATAATTAAAGCATAAACAGTCTGCTTATTTCTTATTTCGATAATTGAATTTTTCATAAGCTAATTAAGTAAATTTAATTCAAATATTTTTTTTTTTTTATTATTTTTTAAATCTATCATAAGTTTATTTTTAATTAATTCTAAAGATTTCTTTTTATTTAAAAAAGTTAAATTTCCTTTGACATTTCTACTTTCTCTAAATTTCGCATCAAACACCTTTTTCTCTATAATAAGTTTGTTTGCTTTATTCCAGTGATTTCTTTTTATAAAAAAAGCATTATTACCAGCAGAATTTGTTCCTATCAAAAAATAATTTTTAGTTTTCATCAAATTTATAAAAGCTTTGATAGAAGCACCATAGTACAGATTACTATAATGTTCTTCTGACCTACTATAATTATTTTTATACGGCACAGTAACTGATTTTTTTTTTCCAAATAATGAATTATACTCACAAATAATAATTGAAGGGTCTAAAACAGAGAGCTCATTAAGTACCCAGTAATCAACTCCATCAATGTCTAAACTTAACAAACCAAGTTTTTTGGGGACGTTAAATTTCTTAATTATTTCATTAATATTATTTTTGGTTATAAATTCATTTTTAACTTTCAATCTATGTTTCCAAAAAACTCTTTGAGACTTTATATCTTTAACTGCAGTTTTATCTGCCTCAATAAGAAATCCATCCCAATTTCTATTAACTAATAAAAATCTAGTATTAGATTCTTTATAATCTTGAGTTCCAATTTCAAGAAAACTTTTAGGTATTTCTGGAAATTTATTTATTAACCAATCAATTATTCCATCTTCACCCCATTGAGAATAAACTTGGAATTCAACTTCAGATAAATTTTTAATTTTTTTAAGATTTTTATTTTTTAGTGAGAGTAACTTTGCATTTAAAATTAGTTCTTTTTGAATCTCTTCATTGAAAACACGCTTAAATACAAAAGATAGATATTTTTTTAATATTTTAATCACTTTTTTTAAAAAGTTTCTTTTCTTATTTGTTCTATTTTAATTTTCTTTTGAAGGCCTCTGTTGTTATCATATAAAAGATTAAATTTTATTTTATTGTTTGATTTAATTGAAATACTTTTTGCATTTCTAACTTCTATATTATCCGCAACAGCACTAATTGGTCTTTTAAGTACATTTAAATTCTTGATAACTATACTGGATTTTTCACTTACAGTTTTACCCTTCCATCTTCGTGGTCTAAAAGCACTGATAGGAGCAATTGATAATTTTTTTGAATTTAAACTTAAAATTGGACCATGGACTGATAAATTATATGCAGTACTGCCTGCTGGCGTTGAAACCAGCACACCATCAGAAACTAGTTTTTTAATAATTAACTTTGATCCAACTTTAATTGATAGAAAAGCAGCCTGTCTACTTTGCCTTAATACAGAAACTTCATTAATTGCCAAAATTGTTTTTATTAAACCATGTTTATTTTTAACCTTCATCTCCAATGGAGATATAACAATCATTTTTGCTTTAGAAAGATTTTTTATTGTTTTTTTAATTGAAAATTTATTCATTAAAAAACCATAGTTTCCAGAATTAATACCATAAAATAACTTTGATGAATTTTTATTTTTTTTTAATGTTTGAAGCATAAAACCATCTCCGCCTATAACAATAGTTAATTGTAATTTTGATAAAGAAATAGTTTTAATCTTATTAAGTATAAAAGATTTAATTTTTAAAGATTTTTTATTTTTGTCAGAAATAATTGTAGGTTTTAACATCATTTAAATTATTCTTTATCTAATAAATTAATTTTATTCATAATTAAATTGTTTATCATTTTAGCACCTTCTAACGAAGGATGATATCCATCATAAAAGAAGAAATTATTTTCATCATGAGTAGCACATAGGTCAGTTTTTTCATTGCAGAATGCTTTATATGAATAAACTTTGTGAATTTTTGGATTATTGATAGTATTAAAAAAATTAATCACTTCTTTATTTTGCTTTAAAAAACTTGAATATTTATAATTAAACACTCTAACCATATTTTCAAATTTTTTTTTTTGTAAATTGACTCCTATTTCAGGCATTGGATATAAGAGTATTACTTCGTTATTTATTGATAAATCTTTAATTAAATTCATAAAAGCATTTTCTATAATTGTTGAGTTATATTTTAAAGAAACTTTATCTACGAACAATGAGTCCCAGTGAATTGCTCTACCTTCTACTCTTTTATTTTGAAAATATAATGAGGTTGCTCCACCAATTATTATGATGTTATTTTTTGATTCATTTAATATTTTATCTATTTTATCTCTTTGAACATCATATCCGGTGTTAACTTTTTTTGTATGTTTATTGATCTGTTTGACATCCCTTAAATGAAAATATCCAGGAAATGTTATTGGTTTAAAAGTATGACTAAATTTTGTTCTATTATATAAATCAAAAGAAAGACTGGCTAATTGAGAATCACCAATTAACAAAATTTCTTTTTTATGTGAACCAAACTTACATAGGTTTTCACGTCTACCAAAGCATTTTTTATCTTTTTGGGTTAAGTAATCAAAAGTGTGTTTTTCTTGATAATTTTTAACTTTCACTCTATTTAAAAAACCATCATTCATAATTACAGTTGTATTATAAATTGAAACTATAAAGGCAGATACTATCAACGTTAAAAAAACTATCTTAAAAGAGTTTGTCCTCCTGGCTGGTCGTTCTACAAAATAATAAGTAAATATAGATAGAATAAATGTTATAATTATTAAAAATAGTTTTCCAAAATTTTCATCAAAAAATATTTCTAAGTTTTTTGCAAATGAAAAAATTGGATAGTGCCAAAGATATAACGAATAAGAAATTAAACCAATACCAACAAATATTTTATAAGATAAGATTTTTTTTATAACGTCATCTTTATTGGTGAACCATAAAATTAAAGAGGTACCAACAACTGGTATTAACGTATAAAATGAAGGATGAAAAATTTTATTATCAAAAAAAAATATTGAACAACTAATTAAAAATAATCCAAAAAATGGGAGTATCTGACATAAAATTTTATTTTGGCTTCTGTGACCTTGTTTAACCTCAAAATATGCCATTAGAGAACCACAAATTAACTCCCAAATTCTTGCATGAAGAAAATAAAAAGTAGAAGAGGGATAATTTTTACTACCCCAATCGGCTAATGCTAAGCTTGTTATAAAGCATAGTAATAAAAATATTAAAATATTTTTTCTGAAATATTTAAATACAGTAATTAGTACCACTGGAAATAAAATATAATACTGTTCTTCAACTGATAGGGACCACGTATGAAGGAAAGGTTTTAATAAACTCTCTGGTGATCCATATTCTAGGCCTGTATAGTGAAAATAATAATTTGATCCAAATCCTAAAGAATATAAAATTGATTTAGAAAAACTTATTAAATCTATTGGATATATATAAATCCAAGAAAAAGGTATTGACACCAACATTATAAATATTAAAGCTGGTAATATTCGTCTAATTCTTCTCATGTAAAAATTTTTAAAAGAAAAGCTTCCTTTATCTATTAGCTCTCTAAGAATAATTGAAGTTATTAAATATCCTGAAATAACAAAAAAAATATCAACACCAATAAAGCCACCTTTAAAAGGTTGGGTATGAAAAAAAGTTATTTTTGCGTGATAAAGAATTACAGATATGACCGCAATACATCTTAAGCCATCTATTTCTGGCCTGTAATTTTTTGTTAATATTTGCATAAAATTATAATATCACAATAAAATTAAATAGATTCTACTTTGGTGCCCTCGGCCAGACTCGAACTGGCACTCCAAAAAGGCACGGATTTTAAGTCCGTTGTGTCTACCAATTTCACCACGAGGGCATCCTAATTACTATTGTTATATCTTTATTTATTTATAACTCAAGTTAATGCATTATTTCATCACGTAATGTTTATATCTTGTTTTAAGATTTGACTTAATTTAATTATTTCTTTAATAAACTTTTATATTCTTTTTTTAAGAATATCAGTTTCTGGGGTGCTATAAAAAGCTGAGCTTACCCGCTCAAAACCAAATGACGCATTATTTATAACAACTTATTTAAGAAAGCAAACTTAGAAAGTGTTTAAAAGAAAGATTAATTAAAAATTAATTTTCTTGCAGTACAGAATTTTGTTATACCTTGATTAAATGATTACAAAAAACAAAATTTCAAAAAACTTAGAAAAAATCAATATAAAAGAGAAATTCATAATAATTCATTCAGATATTACTGGCATGATATTTAAAAATTTTTCTGTTTCAGAATTATGGAAAATTATCTATAAATCTTTTGGAAAAAACAAAACCTATATATTTCCCACATTCACATTCAAACATGATCAAAATATTTGGAGTTACACTAAAAGTAAAAGTGAGTGCGGTATTCTCTCAGAATATTTTAGAAAAAATATAGCTATTAAAAGAACAATACATCCAATTCACTCAGTGGCAATTTTTGGAAAAAATTACAAAGAAATTCCAGATCATAATTGTCCTTCAAGTTTTGGTAAAAACTCAACTTGGGAATGGCTATGTAATTCAAAAGATGTGTGTAATATTGCATTTGGTTTGGGGCTTGAGGGTGGAGCAACAATTTGTCATTTTCCAGAAGAAAATAAGAAAGTAAATTATAGAAAGTTTAAAAATTTAAAAATTAAAGTTTTTGGAAAGGATAATAATATTATTAAAAAGAAATTTCGATTTTACGTGAGAAAGAAAAAAATCAAAAATAATTGGAAAAATTGTGAGAATGATCTTTTTAAAAAAAAACTGATAAAAAAATATTTGTTTACAGAAAATAAATATCCTGTCATTAAAATGAATACTTATGAAGTAACTAATTTTTTATTAAATAAATTAAAAAAAAATAAAGATTATCTAATTAGATAAAACTATTTTTCTAATCTTATTAAAGTCATAGATAGACCAACACCAAATCCACAAATTATAATCTTTTTACTTTTTTTTAGTTTAGGATAGTTTTCTTTCAATAGGACAGGTATAGAGGTCGATACCAAGTTTCCATATTTAGCATAATTCTCTGGAATAATAAATTTATTTGATAGGTTTGATTTTAGTAAATTTATGACAAGTTTACCAGCTTGATGAACAAAGATGTTATCCACATTTTTTGTAATTTTTTTTATCTCTGGGATAACGTGTTTAATTGCAAAAGCAACTACAGCAGGGCCATTCATCTCAATTTCATTTCCTTTAAACATTAAATCCTGTTGAGTGCCAGATATATTCTTAGTTTTTTTTTGAGTTATTTTATAACCCTTTTTATCAAATTTAACTATTGATGCTGACGACCCATCACTAAATAAAGGCCTTATATTTCTGTTTTTTTTATGAATGTATTTAGTGTATGTATCAGATGTTATAATTAAAACTTTAGATTTTTTATTGTTATGAATAATATCTGAGGCTAAGATTAGTGCATCTACATAACCAGTACATCCTGAGTTTAAATTAATACAATGAACATTTTCTAGATTTATAGCATTAGATACAAAATTAGCTATTCCAGGAAATTTTACAGAGGGTGTGTTTGTTACCCCTATTATATGTGATACATCTAATAAATCTTTTTTACTTAACTTTTTTAACACATCTAAAGCTAATTTTTCGGTAGTCTCACTTTTGCTTGAAAGAAATCTATTTTTAATACCTGTAAGTTTAAATATTGAGTTTTTTTTTATGTTAAATTCTTTTTCTATAAAAAAATTACTTTCTTTTTTTTTACCTAGTTTAAAATGAATATCTGTAATACTTATCATTTAATTAATATTTTCTTTAAGTTTACTTTTTTATCTTTTAGCTTTGTTAATATTAGGTCTATATATTTTTTACTATCTAAGAATTTTTTTTTATTTATTTTATTAAACAATGTAGATTTCCCCATTTTATTGTTAACAAGGCCAAGAGATATAACGTTTACTCTGATACCTCTTTTTTTTTGTTCTTTACCAAGAATTTTTGCAGCAAAATTTAAACAATTTTTTGCCAAACTGTAGTAGGCATTACCTATTTCATCTGATTCTGCTGCAATAGAAGATATAAAAAAAATTGAACCATTTTTATTTAGGATTTTATTATTTATTGAACTAATTGCTATTTGCAAGGGTATTTTAAAATTTTTACTGAAACTTTCATTAAATTCTTTTTCTGAATAATTAGTTAAAATGGAACTTTCATAATGTCCATTAAAAATTACTATATTGTCATATTTGCTATTAATTGCACTAAAAACTTTTTTAAGAGATTTATTTTGATAATCTTTTACTTTAAAAAATTTTTTGTAAAAAAATTTTTTTTTCCTACTCACACAATCTACATCACGTATATTGGCAGCAAGTTTTAGAGCAATTTCACTAGATCCACCAAAAAAAAGGTATTTCATTTTATTTTACAGTTTTTTCGATAAGTTTATTCAATTGATCAAATGTTTTTATTTTGTCAAATTTTTTATAATCTAAATTTTTATTGAACACTTTATGAACTTCAGTAATTAAACTAATTTTTGTTAAAGAATCCCAATTAAAATCTTCAAGTTTTTTATTTTTTTCTATTTTATCAGATTTTTCTTTAAATGATTTTGCTATTAATCTCTTATATTTCATAATAGGTGTTTATTTAGCATAATAACTATATAGTTTCTAGGTATATACAATTATAATTAATTTTAATACATATATTATAAAATGAATACTAAATCTTCTTTTAAAAAAATTGAACAAGATGGATATGTAATTCTAAATAACATATTAACAAATAAAACAACTAAAGTTATAAAAAAAAAATTAGAAAAAATTTTTAATAAAAGATTAAAGAATAATGAAGTTATTGGTCATCACGACAATCAAGTGATGTATAACTACTTTAATGAAGATAAATCTCTACTAAAATTAATACATTTTCCTAAAATTGATTTAATTCTTAAACACTTATTAGAACCAAATTATGTCTTACAGTCTACCAATGCTCAAAATAGAATAAAAAATAAAATTAATAAAAAGATAAAACTTAACAAAAAATACAAAATAGGTTCCACTTGGCATACAGATAGTAGGTATCTGAACGGTAAAAGATTAGCAAAGGGGTTTAGTTATTTGGTTATAATTGCTCTTGATCCATTTACAAAAGATAATGGACCAACACAATTCATTGAAAATTCATTCAACTTTGAAGCAAAACCCAAAAGAAAACTTAAATTAAAATACAAAGAGTTAATTATGAAAGAGGGATCAATTTGTATAATGGATACAGGTATGTGGCATAGAGCCGGAGTATCGTCGCAGTTATCGAGGTGGTCAATTTTTTCAATTTATACAGGTTGGTTTGTTAAGCCTTATTACGATTATTTAAATTTTATAAAAAAAAATAAAATTAGAAATATATATAAAAAACTTTTACATTTCAATTCTGTTCCACCTAGAATAGGTGAAACGAGACCAACAGTAATACCCATTAAAAAATAAAGATATATTTAATATATTATTTCATCATTTAATGTTCATATCTTGATTTTAAAATTTGACTTAAACTAATTATTTCTTTAATTAACTTTTATATTCTTTTTTTAAGAATATCAGTTTCTGGGGTGCTTTAAAAAGCTGAGAATATACCCAAA
>MDTF01002567.1_pt1 | contig 11048 bp, 11 predicted proteins | sample 811191 | NCBI WGS metagenome assembly MDTF01 (sample SAMN05326649, study PRJNA326480) | marine metagenome | isolation source: seawater | place: Southern Ocean | collected 2011
TATAGCGCTTTCCATTGACTCTAAAACTATTTCTTTATCTATTGATTTTTCGTTTGCAACAGCTTCTACTATTCTTAATAATTCTACTTTATCTAGCCCTCTATTTAACATTTTTTTCCTTTTTAGTTTGGTCCAAAAAAAAATGGGCTAAAGCCCATTTTGTAAACATCTAATTTTCTTATATATTTAATGAAAATTTATGGCTTTTTCAAGGTCACATTTTAAAAAAATTAATTTTATCTGTTTTTTCCCAAGAAAATTCACCCTTATTTGTTGGTTTTCTACCAAAATGACCATACGCTGCAGTTACTTCATAAATAGATTTATTTAAATTTAATAACTCTCGGATCCCTCTTGGAGATAAATCAAAATTTTTCTCTATTTTTTTTTTTTACATCTTCAGTTTTTTCTTCATCTTTTTCTGCTAATTTAACATAAATAGAAAGTGGTTTTGAAACACCAATTGCGTAAGCGAGTTGAATCAAACATTTTTCTGACACTCCTGCAGCTACAATATTTTTTGCTAAGTATCTTGAAACATAGGCTGCTGATCTATCAACTTTTGTCGGATCTTTGCCAGAAAATGCACCGCCACCATGTGGTGCAGCTCCTCCATAAGTATCAACAATAATTTTTCTTCCTGTAAGACCGGTGTCGCCATCAGGTCCACCTATAATAAATTGACCTGTTGGATTAATATAAACTTCTTCGTCTTCCAGTTCTTTTAATAAATTTTCTGGAATAGATTTTTTAATATATGGGTACACAAGCTTTCTAACTTCCTTTTGATTTAAATCTTTAGAGTGTTGTGTTGATATTACAATTGAAGTAACTTTTTTTGGTTTGTCATTTTCGTAGCACATTGTAACTTGACTCTTAGAATCTGGCTCTATTCCTTTTAAAAAACCTTTTTTTCTATCCTCTGCCATTAATCTTAATATTTTATGAGAATAATGAATTGGTGCTGGCATTAGATCTTCTGTTTCTTCGCAGGCATATCCAAACATGATGCCCTGATCTCCAGCTCCCTCATCTTTGTTGCCTTTTGAATCTACACCAACCGCTATGTCCGATGACTGGGCGTGCAAATAAGATTCAATACTAGTCTGTTCTTTCCAGCTAAAACCACTTTGATCATAACCTACATCTTTAATACAATCTCTAACTTTTTGAATTAATTCTTCTTTTTTAATTTCAGGGCCTCGAATTTCTCCTGCCAACACTACTTTATTTGTTGTTGTTAAAGTTTCGCAAGCAACTCTTGAAAAGGGATCTTTAGACAAATAAGAGTCAACTACCATGTCAGAAATTCTATCGCAAAGTTTATCTGGATGACCTTCAGAAACTGATTCACTTGTAAATAAATAATTATTTTTTTTCATTTTTTTTAAAAATAGTAAAAGTTAAAACACATGTAAATAAAAGAACAAAGAATATCAAATCAATTTTATATTTTTTAGGTGGGTTGTTTATAAATGGTACGTTAAGTTCTATAACACCCGTTTCATTTGGTTTTAAAATTTTTTTTACTATTCCTTTGTTATCTATAAAAGCACTAAAACCTTTATTAGCTGATCTTGCCAAATAAACATTGTTTTCTATAGCCCGAAAGATCGCTTTTGCAAAGTGTTGATCGGGTCCTATGGTGTTACCAAACCAAGCGTCTTCGGAGATATTTATGATTAAATTGCTTGGTGTCTGGCTTAATTTGGGAAAAATTAATTCATAACAAATTAATGGTAATATTTTTGAATTACCAAGTTTAAAGATATCATTACTACTACCTTTTGAAAATGAACCGTAGCCATCTGTAATTTTTTTTAGTCCAAGTTTGCTTAAAAAAAATTCAAAAGGTAGGAATTCACCAAAAGGAACTAATTTAGTTTTATTGTACTGAAAAATAATATCGAATTTATTGTTAACAATGATTAAACTATTAAACATTTTAATATTATTTGTAACTACGTGCTCTGTATTAGATCCAAATAATATTAAATGATTTTCAGAAAAAGCATCTTCAAATAATGGCCTATATTTTTTAATTTGGTCAAAATTAAAACCAGTAAAAGCTCCTTCGGGCCAAACAAAAAGTGTTTTCTTGTTATTTTCTGGTTCGCTGTACCTTATTAGATTTGATATGTTCTCACTTAAATTAATATTAGACAAATTATATTTCAAATCAAAATTTGGTGAGATAATTTTTGTATAAATTGAGTTGTCTGAATTTAATTTTAATTTAGCTCTATTTTCGTCGTCGTTTTTAATTATTGAAGAACCATAAATATAGTTCCCAAAACAAATAAGTCCTAACAGGAAGAAAAAGATGAAATTAATTTTTTTTCTAAAAATTAATAAAAGTGGTGCGCAATAAATTATTATACACAATAAATTAAAAGAAAAAAAACCAAGATAAAATAATGATTGCAATACCTCGGGTAACCAAGACCAGGTGTAGGCCCATGTATTCCAAGGAAAACCTGTTAAGATTTTAGCACGAGCATAATCCATAAAAGCTAAAGAGCTTGAAAATAATAAAATAGATGTAAAGTTATTTTGCAAAAAGGGCCCAACTATTAAATTTCCTATACCAAAAAAAATTCCAAGAAATAAAGGCAGACCTATTATAGAAATAGGAATTAAAAATGTAAAATTTTCATCAAAAGTAAGTGCGTTTGATATCCAGTATGTGCCTGTTAAAAAATAACCAACACCAAATAAATATCCAATAAGAAATAAATTTAGTAAATAAGGTTTTTTTCTAAAAGTATTTTTAGATTTTTTTCGTACATAAGTTGTGAGCAAGAATAAAATTGGAATAATTGCAAAATTTATATAATTTAAATTAAACGGTTGAAAGCTAAATACTGTTAATGTTCCTAAAATAAATGGAAATAAAAAAATTAAACAGAGCCTGCTATTAAAAAAAGCTAAGATCATATTACTTGGAAGATTTAATTAACTTGTTTTCTAATTTTGTCATTTTTAAATAATCACGGTTTGATTTATGGCGATATCCCAATAAATGAGCCAGTCCATGAATCCAAGTTTTATCAAACTTTAAAAAAAAATCTTCATATTTAATTTTTGATATCATTTTATTTAAATTAATTATTATATCCCCTAAGTATATTTTGGTTTTTTTTTTCTTTAGTAATGTATTTAGATCTTCATTTTCATGAAAAGGGAAGGACAAAATATCAGTTGTTTTATTTTTTTTTCTAAACTCTTTATTTAATTTTTTAACTGCATTGTCTCCTGAAAGTAAAATTGTAAATTCAAAATTATTTTTTTCAAATATGCTAAATTTTTTTTTTATTTTTCTAAGTTTTTTATTTATATAGAAACTAGGAATCTTAATATGTTTTTTCCAATCTTTATTGGCAACTAATACATCAGCTTTTATCATCAACTTTTTTTTGGTAAGCTTGAATAATTTTTGATACAAGTGGGTGTCTCACAACATCATTGTGGTCAAATTCGATAATTTTTATTTCCTCAATATTTCTCAAAATATTTTTAGATTTTATTAAACCTGAGTGTGCTTTGTTGTGTAGGTCAACTTGGGTAGGATCACCATTAACTACTAATTTTGAGTTTTCTCCTATTCTAGTTAAAAACATTTTTATTTGTGTTTCGGTGGCATTTTGTGCTTCATCTAGAATAGCAAAGCAATTTTTTAATGTTCTACCTCTCATAAAGGCTAGTGGTGCAATTTCAATTTCACCAGTTTCAATTTTTTTATCAATTTTTTCAAAACCAAATAACTCATATAATGCATCGTAAAGTGGTCTTAAGTACGGATCTACTTTTTCTTTCATATCACCTGGTAAAAAACCAAGTTTTTCACCGGCTTCAACTGCGGGCCTGGAGAGTATGACTCGTTCGACTTTTTTTTCCATAAGCAAAGTAATAGCTACAGATACTGCAAGAAAACTTTTACCTGTGCCCGCGGGTCCAAGAGCCATTACAATGTCATTTTCCCTTAACGCTTTTATATAATCAGATTGTTTTTTTGATCTTGCTATTACAGATTTTCTTGGTGTTTTAATTAATTGCGTAAAAGTCTGTACGTTAGAATTATTACCTAAATTTAAATTTTTATTCACAGACAAAATTATATCACTCTTTTCAATATTATTAGTCAAAAGAAATTTATTAGTTAAAAATTTAATTGCTTCAGAAACATTAATAATACACTCTGACTTTCCTTTTGCTGTAATTGAATTGCCCCTAAAAAATAAAGTAGTTTTAGTTAATTTTTCTAATTGTTTTAAATTTTCATTAAATTCACCTACAATCAATAATAAAATATTATTATCAAGAATTTGAATATTTAAAGTTTCTTTATCTATTTTTTTTATTATAATTTTTTGATGTAATTTAGTTATCTCAGACATTAATTAAGCTGCAAAATTCCTTTTATCATTAGATAAAATCGTTCCAAATAAACTACTGTGATTAAACGCATTAATCTTAATATCTAAAATTTGACCAGTTAAATCTTTTGAACTTTGTACAATAACTGAATTTAAAAATTTATCTCGTCCAAAATATTTATCTTGTTTTTCTAGTTTGTTTTCAAAAAGTACTTCTGTTGATTTATTTAAAAATCCTTCTTTATACTTAGAATTATTTTTTTCAAGTACTGCTTGTAATTTGATTAATCTTTTTTTTGCTATTTCTTGATCTACATTATTTAATTTTGAAGCTGATGTTCCAGGTCTTGAGCTGTATACAAAAGAGTATGAATTAATAAATTGAACTTTGTCTATTAAATTTAATGTTTGGTTAAAATCATCTTCTGTTTCTCCTGGATAACCAATTATAAAGTCTGAAGAAAATTTAATATCTGGTTTGGCTATTCTAAGATTCTCAATAATTTTATGATATTCTAGGATATTATGTTTTCGATTCATTGCATTAAGAATTTTTGAAGAACCGCTCTGAACAGGTAAGTGAAGTATAGGCATTAATTTTTGACAGGATTTATGAGTTTCAATTAAATCTTTGGTGACGTCATTAGGATGTGATGTTGTGTATCTAATTCTTTTTAGGTCTTTAAATTCATTAAGCTTCATTATTAGATCTGCTAAACTAAATATGTTTCCTGCTTTATTTTTATATTCATAAGCATTCACATTCTGGCCCAATAATGTAATTTCTTTAGAGCCGTTATTTATTAGTTGTTTTGCTTCAATAATTATTTCATCTAAAGATCTTGAATGTTCAGGTCCACGTGTATAGGGCACTACACAAAAATGGCAAAACTTATCACATCCTTCTTGTATGGTTAAAAAAGAAGAAACTTTTGAGTTGGTGTTTCTAACTAAATTTAAACTATCAAATTTTTCTATTACATCAAATTCGGTACTGTTAACTTTATTTTTTCTTTTTTCTATTTCTTTTATTACACTAGGTATTTGATGATATGACTGTGGTCCTACCACACCATCTATATACTTTTCTCTATTAAGCATTTCTTCATTTTCTGCTTGAGCTACACAACCCGTGACTAGAACCATTGGTTTTTTTTTATTTTTAAATTCTTTTTTTAGCCTTCCAATATCATGGTAGACTTTGTCCGTAGCCTTTTCCCTAATATGGCATGTATTTAAAACATAACAATCTGCATCTAAGAGATTATCTGTAGTAACGTAACCCATGGGTTTAACTAAATCTAGAATACGATTACTGTCGTATTCGTTCATTTGACAACCAAAAGTTTTAATAAATATTTTTTTAAACAAATTATTTTTTTATTTTAGCCCCATAGAGTTCTAGTTTATGATCGACTAATTTATAACCTAATTTTTTAGCAACTTTATTTTGTAAAATTTCTATTTCTTTGTCGACAAACTCAATTATCTCACCGCTATTTATATCGATTAAATGATCGTGGTGTTCTTCTGGAGATTCTTCGTATCTTGCCTTGCCACCTTTGAAATCATGTTTTTCAACAATGCCAGATTCTTCAAACAATTTTACTGTTCTATAAACTGTGGCTATGCTAATTTTTTTATCAATTTTATTAACTCTTTTATGTAGTTCGTCTACATCAGGATGATCAGTGGAAACAGACATAGCTTCAGCTATTATTTTTCTTTGGTCTGTAAGCCTGACCCCTTTTGTTATACATTTTTCCTCTATTTTGTTCATATAATTTATTATAACTTAACTTAAATATAGTGGTTTAATCAATTTATTTTCTAATAAATTTTTTTCTATTAATATCTCAATATTTTTGAGGTCAAATTTCGCTATTTTTATTTTTTTTAGACTAATATCATTAAATATTTCGTCGTTGACTATCTCTTGAGGAGCGATAATTATAGAATTTTCTTCCCGTAAACATTCAGCATTAATTTTCTCAGGGACTGAAAAAATATAACTATCTTCAAATTTGCTTTCTGAATAGTAGTAAAAATTATTAGTTTTTTGGATTGAAATAATTTTTATTTCATCTTTTAAATATGGTGCTGCATTTAATAAGAAATAATTATAACTATAAACATTTGCTTTATTAACTAGTTTTATACCTTTGGCAACAGCTAGGGCTATTCTAATACCCGAAAAGCTACCGGGACCTGAATTCACAATAAGTGAAAATTTGTTGTTAATTTTAACATTATTTTCTTTTAAAAAAGTAAAAACATTTAACGCAAGCATTTCGTTTTTAATAAGATTAGTTTGTAATTTTCTAAAAAAAAATTTACTATCAATTTTTAATGCAATAGAATCATTTTCACCCGTGCAATTAATAATCAAAAAATTTTTTATCATTGTCTTACTCTCTATATCTTTAACTGGCCAATTATCATCTATGACTGACAGTATAGAAGATAAAGGTATTATTGTCCTCATGTATCATAGGTTTGATGAAAATAAATATCCTTCTACAAATATAAAAATAAATGATTTCTCAGAACATTTGAATTTAATAAAAAAAAATCAATTTAAATTCATAAATCCAAATAATTTTGAAAATGCTCTTTCTAAACAAAAAAATGAGAAAAAAATATTATTAACTATAGATGATGGTTTTAAATCTTTTTATGACAATGCGTGGCCAATTTTAAAAGTACAAGAAATACCATTTATATTATTTATAAACACAAGAGAAGTTGGAACTAATGGTTATATGAATTGGGCTCAGATTAAGGAAATTGCAAAAGAAAAATTTGTTCATATAGGTAATCACAGTTTTTCTCACGAATATCTGGTTGACCAAAAAAATGAAAAAATTATCTTAGATATAAATCGTGCTATAAGCGATTTTAAAAATAACTTAGGATACAACTCCCCTTTTTTTTCATATCCTTTTGGTGAATACAGTAATAATTTTAAAAATATTATAAAAAAATTTGGATTCAAATATGCTTTTGGTCAGCACTCAGGAGTTGTTGATGATACCAAAGATTTTTATGAATTACCTAGATTCCCAATTAACGAGGTTTACGGTGAACTCAAACGATTTGAAACTATACTTAAAACCATTCCGTTAAAATTTAAATCAATAATACCAGAAGAAAAATATATTACCGATAAGGACAACCCTCCACAAATCATTGTTGAATTTTTTGATGATTTAAAAAATATTAAACTCTTGAATTGCTATTCTAATGAACAAAATACATGGAGAAAGTCTGAACTTGAATACTTGGGAGACTTTAAAATTAAAATTAATTTGGTTGATAAATTTACCACAGAAAGAGGACGGATTAATTGTTCTTTGAGGGAGTCTGATGGATCGTGGCGTTGGTTAGGTATTCAGTTTGTAATAAGTGATCTTTAAAATTACAGTTTTAATTCATTCTCATCTTTAAAATCACCTATTGTTACTGTTTCAAATTCATCTAGATCGTTTTGTTTAATTATTTTTTCTAGAATTTTAGTGTATTCCTTGCCTGTTTGCGCATAATTTTCGAGTTCATGAATTAAGTCTAAACCTGATAAATTTTTATTTGTAGTTCTTAGTTCTAGTCTTTTTTTTCTAAAATTTTTATACCCTGAGTGTGTATTTAAATTAGTAATATATGCCTTAACTGATGCTCTTAATAAAGGAAACTTAAGTACCTTATGATTTTTATCTTCATCTTTATCAAGCGGAGCCATTCCTATTCCATTCCATGTCCACTGTCCAAATATAGCATTACCTTCTAAAGCAAATCTAGAGGTTCCCCAGCCACTTTCCTTAGCTGCTTGGGCCAATGCAATTGAAGCTGGGATAATATCCATTTTTTCAATTAACTCATCTATATTTTTTTTTTTCACTTTATATTCTTTGTGTTTTTTATTTATCCAAATTATATTTTTTTGTGATTGATTTTGTTTTAATATCTTTAATAAATATCTTTTATCTTTTAGAATTCTTTCATTTTCTGCAACCACTAGAGGTAAAAGGATCTGTAAAAAAGTTTCTTTTTTTTGTGTAACACTTTTTATTTTATTTAAATCTTTAGGCAGTCTTGTGAAATAAATTGGTTTTACTGTTTTTTTATTTCTTACCACATCTAAATCGTACTCCAGGTCATCGAATAAATTTAATACTGTTTGTGTTTTTAAAGTATAATCATTCTCTGGGTCGTACTGCTCTTTTGAGACCTGCGGTTTTTTTACTAACTTTTTAGATTTATTTTTTTTTGTATTATCTCGCGTCTGTTCTATTCTTTTTTTATCTGATTTTATCTCTACTGTTATCTTTAAGTCATTTACATCAGTTACAAGGCGTTTTATATAAAAAGCACTTGAGACCAACACTACTATGAGAAAACTATAAGCTCCTCTCAAAAAAAATTTTTTTAATAATTTCTCTTCAATGTTAAAATAATAAATTTTATTTAAACTATCTATTATAGTTTTAGTTAAAACTTTAAAAAAATTATTGATATTAAAGATAACGAAATTAAAATAATTGTTGATGAAATTAAATAATTTTTTTGTGGTTTTGTTTAAATTTAAATTTATTGATAACTTTTCTTTTAAAGAATAGTTAATGTTATCAAATAGTTTTATTGAAGTTTTGTATAAGCTAAAATTTATAGATAACTTTTCTTTTAAAGAATAGTAAATGTTATCAAATAATTTTTTTGAAGTTTTTTTCAAGTCAAAATTTATTGATAACTTTTTATTTAAAATTGAATAAAAAGGTTGTAAAATTTCATTAATAATTTTGTGAGATAAATATCCTCTTCTTGAAGGTATTGGCACTTTGTTTTTTAAGAGTTCCAACTCCATCTCGTAGGTCGTAAGTTTTAGACTTGTATCTAAAACTCTATAAATTTTATAAATTTTTGCTAATTCAATTATTTTCCTACGGTAGCTAACAATTTTTTTCACTTTAAATAGCCTCTACTGATTTTACTTCTTCAACATAATGACAAAGTAAATTTTGAACACCTTGCTTCAACGTCATAAGTGAACTTGGACAACCTGAGCAACTCCCTTGCAGCTCAACATGAACGACACCATCTTTAAAAGATTTAAATTTAATATCACCTCCATCTTTAGCTACAGCTGGCCTTATTTTTTCGTCTAAAATTTTTATAATTCTACCTTCAATTTCACCTGAATTTATGCTGGTATTTTCTAAATTTTTTTTTTTGTTAAGTATAGGTTCATTGTTTGTTTGAAAGTAATCGTTCAGATGAGAAATAACTGTTGGTTTTAAAACGTCCCAAGAGATTTCTTTGGTTTTTTTTACCGACAAAAAGTTGTCAGAAAGGAGGATAAGCTCCACACCTTTTAAATTAAGTAAATTTTTTACAAACTGATTATCTATTTTGTTTAAATCTTTTTTTTGAAATTCTTCAGTTCCTATTGTGGATATAGTTTTTTCCGACAAAAATTTTAATGAATCTGGATTGGGTGTTGGTTCAGTTATTATCATACTTAATTATATCACTTTTAGTTAAATAAATCCTACCGCATTTCGTACTTCTTTAATGTTATGTACAGCTAGATTTCTAGCTTTTTCAGTACCTTCTCTAAGAACTTTTTCTAAATAACTTTTATCCTCTAGCAAATTTTTTATTTTTTTTCCTACTGGACATATTACTTCAATTAACACTTCTGATAATTTATTTTTTAAATAAGAATAGTCCTTTCCTCTAACTTCATTTAACACTTGCTCTAATGACATTTCAGATAAATCCGAGTAAATATTGATTAGATTTAATGCTTCAGGTTTTTTTTCCAAATCTTTGAGATTGTCAGGTATAGAAGAGGTGTCTGACTTTGCTTTTTTAATTTTTTTAATTATATCATCGGCGGTGTCTTTTAAATCGATTCTAGAATAATCTGACTCATCAGACTTACTCATTTTTTTTGTTCCATCTCTTAGACTCATAACTCTTGATATATTTTTTTGTATCAAAGGCTCAGGTATTGGGAATATATTTTTTTTAAAATCGTTATTAAATTTTTGTGCAATATCTCTACAAAGTTCTAAATGTTGTTTCTGATCTGCTCCTACTGGTACGTGTGTGGCTTTGTACAATAAAATATCCGCTGCCATCAAGTTTGGGTAAATATAAAGTCCAACGCTTGCTTTTTCTTTTTCTTTACCAGCCTTTTCTTTAAATTGTGTCATTCTATTCAACCAGCCAACACGAGCTACACAATTAAAGATCCAAGCAAGTTCCGCATGGCCACTCACTGCCGATTGATTAAAAATAATACTTTTTTTGTTATCAAGTCCAGTGGCAAGAAAACCAGCTGTCGTTTCTAAAATATTGTTTTTAAGATCTTTAGGGTCTTGAAAAACTGTAATTGCATGTAGATCAACCACACAGTAGATACACTTTGTTTGATCCTGAAGGGCTACAAAGTTTTTAAGTGCCCCAAGATAGTTGCCTAGATGCAAATTGCCTGTAGGCTGCACACCTGAAAAAACTAATTTATTTTTATCCATTTTCTAATTTGTTTTAAAATTTTTAATTTTAAATACTCCTAATAATCGAGCTAATAGTAAATACGTAGCAGTAACTAAAATTATAATCATTATAAGATAAAATGATTTATAATAATTACTATAAATTAGCTTATCCTCA
>MDTF01007476.1_pt1 | contig 11048 bp, 13 predicted proteins | sample 811191 | NCBI WGS metagenome assembly MDTF01 (sample SAMN05326649, study PRJNA326480) | marine metagenome | isolation source: seawater | place: Southern Ocean | collected 2011
CCATCTTTTTCTAGCGAAGGAGAATCTTTTTTTCTAACGTTTTGATCTAATTGAACCCATAAATACTCCAAATTATCAGGTGAATTATTTGTGTAAGTAATAGTTTCACTTCCATAAATTCTTTTATTCTGGTCATCCAACTCTATATCCATTTTATAATCTGCTTGTTGTTGATAATAAGCAGGTCCAGGTGCACCAGAAGCGGTTCTAAACATATTAGGAGAGGAAAACTCTTGATACATTTGTCTAAATTTATTTAAATTTAAATGACCTTTTTGTTTTGTTTCTAATAAATTTTCTTGAGAAACTCCAATAACAGAAATCATCATTGAAAGAATAATTAACTTAATATGTGTAATTTTCATTATAAATATTTTAATTGTTAAATTTAGTTAAAAAGTTTAAAACTCAAATGTAGTAACAGGACTATCTTTTCTTAAAATAAAACTTCTTTTTTTATTGCCATTTTTTAAATGAATAATATTTTGTTGTTTATCATGTAAATCAAATAAAATAGTGTTTTGTAATTTGATTGATTTGAATGGTAAAATGTTTTCTAATTCCAAATAAAAAATAATCATCTCATTATTTTCTTCAGAACCTAAATAAAAGAATTCATGTTTTCTGTCGTCAAAATTTATTAAAAGATTTGACAATAAATATTCTTTGATTAAAGATTTTATTTCATTAGAGTTCAAGTTTTGGAAGTTCTCCAAATCAATACCATAGTTTTTGTTAATTAAATTAATAAAATCATCTTTAAAAATTTTCATTGTAATCTGAACGGAACTTGAATCCTGCTTAAAAACAAATAAGCTAGTACTTACATAATACTTATGAGAACTAAATCCAAGAATGATAAATAATATTATTAAAAAGCTAAATTTTTTCATTACTAATCGAATTATAAAACTCTTCTAAAGATTTTAAAACAAGTCCATGGTTTGATAGTCTAAAATTTTCCTCAATATTACTGTTTTCCAAAGCACCTAAAACAAATTCATAAATCTCAGTTTCTTCTAAATCATAGTTATTCATAAAAAACAATAAACCATAAAATTCCATTACTTCAACACAAGCAGTATATTGTTTATCCAATACTCTCTTCTTTTTAAGTGTTTTGTAATAACCTGACAAATGCTTGTAGACTGCCTCAATGTCTAGACCTCCAGAAATAGGAAGAAAAATTGTAGATAAAATCAGACTCTTTTCAGAAACTATCTTCTCTTCTCTCTTCCCTTCATAACCAGGAATCCCTACATCACTAAAATTAATTGGATCTACAATTCCAGACTCTAACATGTCATCTAGCATATTCCCAGTTAAATTGTGTGGTTTGACTACAACATTTTCTAATTGATTTACAAATGGTTCAACATAAACTTTAACAAGATCTTGATCGAAAATTTTTGAAATAATTATAATTAAATGAGGCTTAATTTGAATTGATGATATTATTATAGTATCATTTCTTTTAACCCCAATTTCAAACAAACCATATTCATTAGTTATTGATTTTGCACCAGAAGTCTTGTTAATTATATGAAGACCACTTAAGTTGATGGAATCATTAATAATCTCACCCTTAAATGATTTGTAGTTTTGATTGGTTTGAGAATAAATAATTTGTGATCCTAAAAAAAGAAAGCAGAAAATTATTTTAATTCCTTTTAAGTGTTTTTCTAAATCTCTCACTTTGTTTAACTAAAAAATCAATTAATTGAAATTCATTACTTTTTTTAAATAAAAACTTTGAAGGAAACTTCTCATCACAAAAAAATAAAAATTCAGAAATATTTTCTTTCGTTATTCCCAGATTTAATATAAAAAAACTATCATCATAAACCTCTCTTAATAGATTACTGGGCTTATAAGACAGCTTTATTAAGTCTTTATCTTCATTAGAACTAGACTTCGCTATAGCTTTATATAAGTTAATAAAGTTAATTCCATTATTAAATCTACCAGACCGTAAAATTTGATTTTCAATTTTTGTTGATTTATCAAAACTATAATCAATTTTTTTAAATTCTTCTTCTTTCAAATCAAGGAATTTTTCTGTATTTTCAGGTCCAACGACAACTTCATCTAATTGAGTTACTTTTTCGTTTACATCAATAACTATTCTGCTTTTTTGTAAAATATCTTTATTTATAATTAAAGACCGTATTTGATATTGGACAGATGAAAAAAGCAATCTATCGTTTAACTTTACTTTAATTTCAAACTCTCCATCCTTATTAGTAATAGTTGCCTCCTGGGAGGTGTTGTTAATAACGTTAGCAGAAATGACATTACTGTCTCTGTACAATACTTTCCCTCTAATCCAAGTTCTATAATTCGATTGAGAAAATGAAAAATTATATATAAAGAAAAAAAGAATAAAATTTAAAAAATATTTCATTAACTAAAAATTAATAGAGCGAGAGACCGGGTTCGAACCGGCGACCATCAGCTTGGAAGGCTGAAGCTCTACCAACTGAGCTACTCTCGCTTTTATACAAATATAATATTAATGTTTATTATCTAATATTTCATTAACTAAAAATTATATTATTAAATTTATAATATATGGATATTGTTATAAAAAAAGTTTGCTCCAAAAAATTACTCGACATAAGAAGTAAAGTTCTAAGAAATAATTCTAGTCATGAATATTGTGAATTTGATGGAGATAATAAAAAAAGTTCTATTCACATAGGCGCTTATAAAGACGATAAATTAGTTGGAGGAATATCCATAATAAAAAATAATTCTAAACATAAAGATTTAAAAAACTGTTATCAGCTAAGAGGTATGTGTGTGTCAGATAATTTTCAAAATAAAGGAATTGGAATTAAAATATTAAAAGAAGCTGAAAAACTCTGTAGAAACTTAAATATTGATAATATTTGGATGAATGCCAGAAAAAAAGCAGCTAATTTTTATTTAAGATCTAACTATATAGATTTAGGAATTCGTTATGAAATAAAAGGAATAGGACTACATTATTTTTTATACAAAAAATTAAAATGAATTTAAGATCAACCATATTACTATTTTTAATAATTTGTAATATAAATCACTCTCAAAACCAAATGAACTTAGACTTCCTTCAAGGAATTAAAAATCCAGATTTAATCGGTGATACAATAAAACTTGAGAAAAATACATATTATGCTTTTAAGAAAATGGAAAAAGCTGCAAAAATAGATGGTATAGATCTTAAAATTGTATCAGGTTACAGAGGATATGAAAGACAAAAATTTATTTGGAATAGAAAATTTAAAAAATTTACTAAGGAAAATTTTTTAAAACCAACTCAAGCTATTAATGAAATTATAAGATTCTCAACAATACCAGGAACATCAAGACATCATTGGGGAACAGAAATAGATATTATTGATGAAAATTATTCAGATCAAGAAAATGTTTTAATAAGTAGTAAATATGAAAAAGATGAAATCTTTTATAAAGTCAAAAATTGGCTTAATTTGAATTCTGAAAAATATGGATTTTATATTGCCTATAATAACGATCCTAACAGGAAAGGTTTTGACTACGAACCTTGGCACTACAGTTATGCACCTATATCAAAAAAAATGCTCACAATATTTTTAAAATCAGATTTAAAAAAACTTATTAAAAAAAAAGAAATTAATGGATCTAAGTATTTTACAGATGATTTTATTGAAAAATATAAAAATGAGTACATCCTAGATATTAATCCATATTTAAAATAATTAATTACTTTGATTATAATTATATTTGTGGAGAAACATAATATTATAAGCTTTTGAAAATTTCTAAAAAAGTTATTTTAATGATTCTTGATGGATGGGGAATAGGAAAAGATCCTGATATTTCGGCAATAGACAAAGCTAAAACTCCATTTATTGATTCTTTATATAATAATTATGCATCAGCTCAACTTACTACATTTGGAGAAAGCGTTGGTCTACCTAAAGGTCAGATGGGTAATAGTGAAGTTGGACATATTAACTTAGGTGCAGGTAGAATAGTTCACCAAGAATTAGCTAAAATTAACTTGGCCTTCAAAGAAAATTCTATTCAAAACCAACCTAACTTAAAAAAATGTTTACAGTCTGCTCAAAATACAAATAAAAAATTACACTTAATTGGATTATTATCAGACGGAGGCGTGCATTCACATATAAATCATCTAGAGGGATTACTAGATTTATGTGAACAAATGAAAATAAAAAATATATGTATTCATGTGTTTACAGATGGAAGAGATGTAGACCCTAAATCTGGTATACATTTCATTGAAAGATTGAATACAAAAATTAAATTCTCTGAAGCAAAAATTGCCTCCATAATAGGCCGCTATTTTGCGATGGATAGAGACAATAGATGGGAAAGAATAAAGAAATCTTATGATCTTTTAACAAAAGGGATTGGAAATAAATCAAGTAATGTTAAAAAAGCTATGCAACTATCCTATGACAGGGGGATTAGTGATGAATTTATTGAACCAATTGTGATAACAGATAAAAATGGCAATCCTAATGGAATAATTAAAAATGGTGATCAAGTGATTTTTTTTAATTTCAGAACCGACAGAGGAAGGCAATTAACAAGAGTATTAACTCAAGAAAATTTTTCAGAATTTAAAATAGAAAAATTAAAATTAGACTTTTTTACAATGACTAATTATAATAAATCTTTTAAAAATATAAATGTAATCTACGATTCACAAAACATAAAAGATACCTTGGGTGAAATATTAGAAAGAAACAATAAAACTCAAATTAGAATTGCTGAGACAGAAAAATATCCTCATGTTACATTTTTTTTTAACGGAGGAAGAGAAAAACCTTTTAAAAAGGAGACGAGGATACTATGCCCTTCTCCAAAAGTTGCTACATATGATCTGAAACCGGAAATGAGTGCCATTGAAATTAAAAATTCTATAATAAGAGAAATCAAAAATAATAATACAGATTTTATATGTCTAAACTTTGCAAACCCAGATATGGTTGGACATACTGGAAATATTATTGCAGCAATTCAAGCATGTGAAATAGTTGACACATGTACAAAAGAAATTATTGAAAATTCTATAAAAAAAGAATACTCTACTATTATAATTGCTGATCATGGAAATTGTGATATAATGAAAAATTCTGATGGTTCACCAAACACTGCTCATACAACTAATATGGTTCCTTTAATAATTGTAGATAAAGAAATAAAAAGTATATCTGACGGTATACTGTCAGATATTGCTCCCACCATTCTTGATTTAATGAATATAAATAAACCTAAACTAATGACTGGTAAATCTTTAATAAAATAATATGAAAAATATAATTATTATAATATGCGGCTGTCTACTTTTTGCATGTAAAACAAAAATTCCTGATTCTAAAAACAAAACTGAAATTACAATTGAAAATGAAGAAGAATATAATGATCTTTTGGGTGAATTTAAAAGAAATGAGTTAAACAAAGAACCTCATGTTTCTTGGTTCAAAGAAAACTACGATAATTATTCGTTGGACAAATCCACAGCTGAAAAAATTAAACCACTAATAAAAGGTTTAGAGGTGACTGTTTTTATGGGGACTTGGTGCAGTGACAGTAGAAGAGATTCCCCAGCATTTTTCAAATTGATGGATTTTCTTAAAATAAAAGATCAAAAATTAGAATTGATTGCCATGACATTAGAAAAAAATACACCAGATAGTTTAGAAAAAGGTTTAGAAATTTATAATATACCCACATTTATTTTTAAAAAAGATGGTAAAGAAATTAACAGAATTGTAGAGTTTCCAATTGAAACTTTAGAAAAAGATATATTTAATATTTTAAGCGGACAAGAATACAAAAATGCTTATGCTGATTTTTAATAATGAATTTAATTAAATCAAACGAAGAAATAGAATTAATTAGAGAAAGCGCATTACTAGTTTCTAAAACTTTAGGGATGTTAGCTAAAGAAATAAAACCTGGTATAAACACTCTTTATCTTGACTCCTTAGCTGAAACATTTATAAGAGATCATAATGCTATTCCAGGATTTTTAGGATTATACGATTTCCCCAATACTTTGTGCATTAGTCCTAACTCTCAAGTGGTACATGGGATTCCTAATAAAGAGGAAGTTAATGAAGGAGATATTTTATCGATAGATTGTGGTGTTTTAAAAAATGGGTACTATGGAGATCATGCATATACCTTTGAAGTCGGTCAAGTCACTAGTGAAATTAAAAATTTATTAAAAATTGCAAAAGAATCTCTTTACTTAGGTATTTCAGAATTTAAAAAAGACAATAGAGTTGGTGATGTAGGTTATGCTATTCAACTACATAACGAATCTAATGGTTACGGAGTGGTCAGAGAACTAGTTGGTCACGGCTTGGGAAAAGAAATGCATGAAAAACCAGAAATGCCAAATTATGGACGTAGAGGTTCGGGGAAAAAACTCAAAAATGGAATGGTGGTCGCCATTGAACCTATGATTAATATGGGGAGTTATAAAATAAATCAATTAAAAGATGGATGGACAATTCTTACTTTAGACAATTTACCAAGCGTACATTTTGAACACAATATTGCAATTATCAATGGTAAACCTAATTTACTTTCTACATTTGATTATATCTACGAATCTTTAGGTATAAAAAGTGAAGAAGAAAATCGATTTAAATAATTAATAATTGAATTGGTTAATAAAAATTTTAATAAATAAAATCCCTAGAACTCAATTAATTTTTTGGAGTAAAGTATTTAGACCTCTAATAGATTTTTATTTTAGAGGAAATAAATTTTACGATCCAATTAACAAAAAATCATACAGAAAGTTTTTGCCTTACGGATATGTAAATCAGAGACAAAATGCATTAAGCCCTGGAACATTGTCTTTAGAAAGACATAGATTATTATGGCTTTATTTGAAAAATAAAACGGATTTTTTTAATTTCAAATTAAAAATATTACATATCGCCCCAGAACAGGCGTTTTTTAAATTTTTAAAATCTTTAAACAATAAAAATTACATAACTTTTGACTTAAATTCTCCACTAGCTGATGTCAAAGGAGATATCTGCAAAATGCCTTTTGATGATAATTATTTTGATTTTATTCTTTGTAATCATGTACTGGAACACATAGAAGATGATAAAAAAGCGATGAAAGAATTATATAGAGTTTTAAACAAGAATGGTACGGCTATATTGCAAGTTCCTATAGATTTAAAAAGAAAAGAAACTTATGAGGATTTTAATATAAAAACAAAAAAAGATAGAATGGAGAAATTTGGACAGTATGATCATGTAAGGATATATGGTTTAGACTACTTTACTAGACTTGAAAAAGTTGGTTTTCATGTTGAAAAAAATAAATATGCAAGTAAGTTTAGTAAAGCTGAAATATATAAATTTAGCATTGCTGAAAACGAAATAATCCCAATATGTACAAAACTAATTTAAAATAAGCTTTTCAAAACCCTCAGTTCTATAAACTTTAACATTATTATTTTTATCATAATAAACTATCATCACATCTATACTGTCTAATGAAGAAATAAGGTTTAAAGATTTTTCTAAAGGCATAGCCATAAAAGATGTAGCATAAGCATCTGCTGTAATACAATCCTTAGCTATAACGGATGAAGCTAAAATATTTGTTTCGTAAGCATTTCCTGTTTTTGGATTTATAGTATGAACTATTTTCTTTCCACTTTTTGAGTCAATTAAGTATTTTCTGTAATTTCCAGAACTAGCAAGTGCTTTGTTTTTAAGTTCAATGCTTTCTATGAAATTTTTTGATTTAGCATTTAAAGGATCTATTATCCCAACTTTCCATGGTGAGTTATTAACTTCATTTATTCCTTCAGCTACCATTTCACCTCCGATTTCAACTAAGTGATTTCGTATATTATTTTTTTTAAGCATGTTTGAGATTTCATCAACACAATATCCTTTTGCAATAGCGTTGAAATCTAGATAAATACCATTAATATCCTTGAAAACTAAACTATTTTTTAAAGACACTTTTTCAAATCCAGTAAAGTTCATCAAACTATCAATATTTACAGAAACCTGTCGATTTTTTTCTGAACCTAAGCCATATGCTTTTACTAAAAGCCCAATTGTAGGATCAAAAAAACCATCAGTTGATTCCCAAATAATTTTTGACATATTGAAAACTTTTTCAAAATGACGATCTACTTTAACGGAATCTATTCCATCATTTATTTTTGATATATCAGAGGATTTAATGTAATTAGACATTGATTGATTTATTTCAATAAATATTGAATTAGTCAAAAAATCTATATTTTCAAGAGGTTTATCGGAAGAATATAAAATCTTGTAAGAAGTTCCTAATGCTCTGCCTGAGTGAGAATAGACAGTAGGTTTATATTCATTGGAACAACCTATGAAAAATAAAATAAAAAATAAACTAATTAACTTTTTCAATACCCTTAAAATTAACAACATAATCTGAGTCTTTAAAAATTGGAAATTCATAATTCTCAGCATTAGCTAAACCGACTCCAGCAAAAAAAAGAGAGGCATTAAACTTCTGAGCATGCTCTTTTAACTTGTCAATCTTATAAATTTCTACTTTATTTGGATTGTCCGGATATAAAACAGCTTTTACAATTATAAAAAATAGCTTTTTATTTTTTATGCAAACAAACTGAGGGTCTTTTTTTAATTTACTATTAACAGATAAAAATTCGAAGCTATCTTTTTCAAGATCTTTTCCAACAATATTCATTGCAAGTTGGTGTAACTCTAAATCACTTAGTGGCTTTGGAAGTAAATTATCCGCCAAAATCGTCAAATCTGACATTTTCAGGGGGAACACCAAAATCATCAGCCATTTTTTCTATTGCTTGGTTCATAAGAGGAGGTCCACAAAAATATACTTCAATATCTTCTGGAGATTCGTGATGAATTAAATAATTATCGATTAAGGTTTGGTGAACAAAACCCACAAAACCATCTCCTTGCCCCTCTAAACCTTCTTTAACCTTCCAGTCATCCTCCTTATTAGGTTCCGATAATGCGATATGAAATTTGAAATTTGAAAAATCTTTTTCTAAGGCTTTAAAATGATCTACATAAAATAGTTCTCTTTTTGATCTCCCTCCGTACCAAAAATTAACTTTTCTCCCGGTCTTTAAAGTTCTAAAAAGATGATATAAATGAGATCTCATTGGAGCCATACCCGCACCTCCACCAACATATAACATCTCTGATTCAGAATGATTTATAAAAAACTCTCCATAGGGACCTGAAATAGTTACTTTATCTCCAGGCTTTTTTGAAAATATATAAGAAGATGCTATCCCAGGATTTACATCCATCCATCCATTAGTATTTCTATCCCAAGGAGGAGTAGCGATTCTTACATTAAGCATTACTTGTGTTCCCTCTGCGGGGTAAGAAGCCATTGAATAAGCTCTTTCTACTAGTTCTGGATTTTTCATTTTTAAATCCCAAAGTTTAAATTTATCCCATTCTAATTTAAATTTTTGCAAATCGCCAGGATGTTCGTCAGGATGGGCACTTATGTCCATATCTTTATATTCAATTTCACATTCTGGGATTTCAATTTGAATATATCCACCTGCTTTATATCCCATATCTTCAGGAAGCTCAACAACAAACTCTTTAATAAATGAAGCTACATTCCAATTCCTAACAACTGTTGCTTCCCATTTTTTTATTCCAAAAACTTCCTCTGGAACCTCAATTACCATGTTCTCTTTGACTTTAACTTGACATCCTAATCTCCAACCTTCAGCGATTTCTTTTCTACTAAAATGTGGTGTCTCAGTTGGAAGAATTTCTCCACCACCTTCGGTAATTACACATTTACATTGTATACAAGTTCCTCCACCCCCGCAAGCTGATGGTAAAAATATTTTATTATTACCAAGAGTTGATAATAAAGTGTCTCCAGATGAAACCTCAACTTCATTTTCACCATTAACCAAAAGAGTAACTGGCCCAGATGGTATAAGTTTTGCCTTGACTCCTAAGAGCATTCCAACTAATAGAAATAAAACGAATGCAAAAGCTATAATACTAAATAAAATATAAGTTGTTACCATAATAATTATATATCAATTCCCATAAAACTCATAAAACCAATGGCCATTAAGCCTGTTATTATAAATGTAATTCCTAACCCTCTTAATGGCGCAGGAACATTAGAATAAGCTATTTTTTCTCTTATAGCTGCAATACCAACAATTGCTAAAAGCCAACCGATTCCAGATCCAAAACCATAAATAGCAGACTCAGTGATTCCAGAAAAATCTTTTATTTGCATAAATAAAGATCCTCCTAAAATAGCACAATTCACAGCAATTAAAGGAAGAAAAATTCCCAATGCACCATATAGAGCTGGAGAAAATTTTTCAACAATCATTTCTACCAATTGAACCATTGATGCGATAACAGCAATAAACATTATAAAACTCAGAAAGCTTAAATCTATATCTATATACTCAGGACCTATCCATTTAAGCGCACCAGGCTGCAAGACATATTGGTCAATTAAAAAATTTAAAGGTACAGTAATAGTCAAAACAAAGATTACTGCAAAACCTAAACCAACGGCAGTTTTAACAGTTTTAGAAACAGCTAAATAAGAACACATACCAAGAAAATATGCAAAAATCATATTTTCTATGAAAATGCTTTTTATAAATAAATTTGCGTATTCTAACATGTTTTATTTTTATAAATTATCCCTTCTCAATTAGAGTTCTATTTCTTGATCTTTGAACCCAAATAATTACACCCACTATTATTAATGCCATTGGAGATAAAAGCATAAAACCATTATTTACATAACCCATTTCATAAATAGAATCAGGTATAATTTGATATCCAAGTAAATTTCCTGAACCAAATAACTCTCTTACTACGGCAACTAATATTAATATAAACCCGTATGCAGCTGCATTTCCTACTCCATCTAGAAAAGATCTCCAAACTCCATTACCAAGAGCAAAAGCTTCTAACCTACCCATCACTATACAATTAGTTATAATTAATCCAATGAATATTGATAATTCC
>MDTF01011714.1_pt1 | contig 11045 bp, 8 predicted proteins | sample 811191 | NCBI WGS metagenome assembly MDTF01 (sample SAMN05326649, study PRJNA326480) | marine metagenome | isolation source: seawater | place: Southern Ocean | collected 2011
CAAAATGGGCTGGTATCATTCCAGCTTTAGTTGCTGGTAAGTTCGATGTTATCATTAGTGGGATGACTGTTACGCCTTCACGAAACCTGACAGTTAACTTTTCAGAACCATATGCATTTTCGGGTTTAACCATCTTAGCTAATACAGCAATGACAAAAGGAATGGCCTTAGAAGATTACAACAGTGAGGACATTACTTTTTCATGTCGACGTGGTGCTACCCCATGTGTATTTATTCAAAACAAATTTCCAAAAGCGAAATTATTGATGTTTGATGAAGATGGTGCTTCAACTCAAGAAGTATTAAATGGTAATGCTCACGCCACGATGGCCACAGAGCCTGGTCCATCGCAAGATGCTCGTCGTAATCCTGAAACTTTAAATGTTCCATTCAACATCGCATTCGATGCTGGTGGAGAAGGTTTCGCTATGAGAAAATCAGATCCAGACGCATTAGCTTATTTTAATAGCTGGATCAGAAGGCATAACCATACTGGTTGGTTGAAAACGACTCACGATTACTGGTTCAGAGGTGATGCTTGGCATGATCAAGTTGAATAGTAGAGCCTTACTATGAAATGATAGAGGGCTGTTTCAGCCCTCTATTTTTATGACTGGAAACCACGTGCAAAAATTACTTAAAAAATTACATTGGTTAGACTTTCTAATCTTGGGGTGCGTGATCGCTTTTTTTACTTACGTATTTGTACAGATGAGTGGTAATTTAAACTATCACTGGCGATGGGAAAAAATTCCAAACTATATATTTAAGTATCACACTGGCCGAAAGGAGTGGTTTGCAAATCTCTTACTTCAAGGCTTAATTGTTACAGTTAGAGTGAGCATTTACGCTACTATTTTAGCATTAATTCTTGGAGTTGTTTTGGGAATTGCACGATGCTCCCATAATCTTGTAATTAGAATGTTAGCAAGGACTTACTTAGAGTTCCTTCGAAATATCCCGCCATTAGTCGTTATTTTCATTTTTTACTTTTTTTTGGCAGAGCAAATTATACAGGCTATGAATATTGAGAGTTGGTCTTATAAAATAGCCAAAATGGAAAACAATCAAATATGGGAATTTTTTTGTGGAGACATGCGCCGGTTTCCTTCATTAGTTTCGGGGGTAATAGTTTTAGCTCTTTTTGAGAGCGCCTTTGTTGGGGAAATTGTTAGAGCGGGAATACAATCTGTAGACCGCGGTCAGCGAGAAGCTGCTAGATCTGTTGGAATGAGTGGTTTTCAAGAGATGCAGTATATTGTTTTACCGCAAGCAATGAAAAAAATTATGCCACCAATGGCTAACCAGTTTATTACCTTAATTAAAGACAGTTCAATAATATCTCTTATATCTGTCCAGGAGTTGACTTATAAGACGGCTGAGTTGGTTTCATCCACACATATGATTTTTGAAGCCTGGTTAACGACAGCAGCATTTTATTTTGTAATATGCTTTGGACTTTCACTAGTATTTAGGAAATTAGAGCGACGGAAATAGTTAAAAGTTTTCAAGCAAAAACATTGAGGTTATTAAATGTATTTAAAAAATTGTTGGTACGTAGCTGGTTGGAGTAAAGATTACGGCCGCTCACTGGTTGCAGAAAGGTTTTTGGGAGAAGAGATAGTTATTTATCGTCGAAATGATAATATGCCTGTAGCATTAGAAAACGCTTGTCCACATAGGAAGTTACCACTTTCAGAAGGAAAACTCGAGGGAGATGAGGTAATTTGTGGTTATCATGGGTTAACATTTAATTGTCTTGGGCAATGCGTGTCTGCTCCAACCCAACCTGATCAAATTCCTCGACGAGCCGTTGTTAAGTCTTATCCTGTGCAAGATCGATATCGACTCCTATGGATATGGATGGGAGATCCAGAATTAGCAGATCCAGATTTAATTTTTCCTATTGAAAACTTTGAGGACCCTTCCTGGGGATACACAGATGGGGGCGTTCTGGATATAGAGTGTAATTATTTATGGGTTTGTGATAATTTACTTGATCCAAGCCATGTCGCATGGGTTCATGTAACCTCTTTTGCAGGAGCTGGTACAGATGACGAACCTCTTGAACTTGAGAAGACTGATAGAGGTGTTGTTGTGTCTCGTTGGATAAATGGGAATATGCCGTCACCATATTATGCTGATTTAGTTAAGTTTACAGGAAAAAGTGATCGCCTACAGCATTATGAAATGTGTATACCAGCTATAGCATTAAATAAGTCAATATACACACCAGTTGGAACTGGCGGAAATAAAAAACCTATAACTGATTTAACTTACATTAATATATCTTATAACTTTATGACGCCGATCGATGAAGACAATACTCGATATTTTTGGTTTCAGCACAGAAATACTGATCCACAGGATAAGGCTATTTCGGACAAGATGAATGCGGGTGCTAGGTTAGCTTTTGAAGAAGATAGAAGTATACTAGAACATGTGCACTCGGGTATGAAAGACAAAAAGACGGCTAATATTGATCTTGGTTTAGATGCTGGAGCAAAGCAATTTAGATTGATGCTTAAGCGACTGATTGATAAGGAAAAACAAAATAATAAATAATCAAAACCATGGTTGAGATGGTTAAGTCTGATTTAACCGTAGGTTCGATTCCAGAGCATTTTTATAGACTAGCTCTACCCATGGCAATAGGCATGGTTTTTTATACGTTATATAATATGGTAGGAATATACTTTGCTGGTAAGTTATCAACAAGTGCACAAGCTGGGATTGGGATAGGCCACTTAGTATATTTTTTTCTAATTGCTTTTGGTTTTGGATTAAACGCTGCTATGGCAGGTTTGGTGGGCAACTCTCTAGGTGAAAAAAAAATTAGTGAAGCAAAAGTACTAATTGCCAAAGGAATAAGTTTAGCCATTGTTATTTCGATCAGCTTAATAGTGTTTGGTATTTTATGTGGGCCGTCGATAATTAATTTGGTTTCAGAGACTGGGTCATATCGAGAATATAGTGTTCGGTATTTTTTGGTACTTTTAAGTGCGTTACCAGCATTTTTAATTTCTTATACCTGCAATGGAGCGTTACAGGCCCAGGGTGATAGTGTATCCATGCAACGTGCATTAGTAGCAGCTTTTTTCTTAATTATCATTATTACTCCAATTTTGATTTTTGGAGTGCCTAATTTATGGTTAGGAATTGGTTTTGATGGAATTGCTTTGTCTGTTGTTATTAGTCAGTTTTTGGTGATGGTTTTTTTACTTATACAAGTGAAACGCTCAGTTCTAGGAGTACACTTAACTTTGAAAGCGTCTCTAACAAATTTTCGAGTCTATTATGAAATTATTAAACAGATGATCCCTGGGTGTATGTCTTTTCAAATGGTAATAATAGGTAGTCTCGTTGTTCAGTTTGCGTTGAAGGGGTTTGGACCGCATGCTCTAGCCGGGTATAATATAGGTTTAAGAATAGAGCAGCTTTTACTATTACCTATTTTAGGAATGACCCAGGCACTTCTCCCGATTGTTGCGCAAAACTATGGAGCAAAGAATTTCCACCGTGTTAGGTTAGCGCTATATTACTGTTGTTCCGCAGGCTTTGTGATGATGATAATAGTTTATCCGATTATTTGGATTTTTGGTGAGAGTGCCTTAAGAGTTTTTACATCTAACTTGGAGGTTGTAGATGTTGGGGTGAGTTATCTTAGAATTGACGGATTAATTCTCCCATTATATGCAATACTTTTTTCTGTTAATTCTTTTTTACAGGGTGTGAAGCGACCTGCTAGCATTTTTTGGATTGGCTTTTTTAGGCAAGGTTTACTAACTGCTTTTTTTATCTGGATATTTATAGGTGTTTTAGGGTCTGATATATGGGGAGTTTGGGTTGGAGCAGGGGTTAGTGTTTTTTTTGGATGGGGTCTTTCGATATTTATTGCTTATAAAATTGCTAATAAAGAAATCGGCGGACTCTGGCAGAAAAGTCAAATATAAATCTGAACAACTTTATCTATAACTCTGCAATTTATCATTTTTAAGGGAACGCGAGCGGGTGCAGCTTTTGCTTCGCCGGTGCGGACATCGAACAAACCCTGGTGCAAAGGACATTCTATGTATGTTCCATCAAAGTATCCGTCACATAAATTTGCCGCCCCGTGGGTGCATCTAGAAAGGCTAACAAAAATACCGTCCTCTGCATCAAATACAGCAACCTCCCTAGTACCAAAAGTTACTGGAGTAACATCACCCACCTCTAGGTCACTTACATTGATTAAGTTTTTCCAAGATTTAGTTTTTTGAGTCAATTTTTAGCTACTTCTTCATCACTACGAGGCTTGCGACCAATTAATTGAGATATAATATCAATATGGGCGCCCAGGTAACCACGCCTTTCTATGTACACAAACCCTTTTAACTTCTTGTGTAGTTTTGGAAGTGCATGAAAGGGTATTGACGAAGCGTAGTGGTGTTCAGCATGAAAGTTCATATTCCAGGAAAGGAACCTCATGGGAAAAGAAGTAAGACTGCTTCGTGTATTTTCCTTTAGGTCATCAGTATTAGGGCGTCCTACATGCTCTGTTAAACGGATTGCTCGCATAACAGGTTCACCCAGAAACAAAGGCAGTAACCAGTACCAAAAAGGTGTCCAGTTGTTGGTTAATATGCATCCAGTAAGAATTATCAAATAAACGGTGACCATTATTCGAGCTTCTTTAAAGATAGTCAGGTGTTCCTGCTTGGGTATAAAATGATTTTCTTCTTCACTAATACGACCACAGACATGTCGATAAATTTCTGAAAATTTATTTTTCCAGTAAGGTATTGATGAAATGTACCAAAGATATTTGTATACTGAAATAGGTAGCTCTATTAGCTCTGGATCTTTACCTTTCAGTTGGGTGTATGTGTGGTGATCACAGTGTTCATAACGAAAGTGCTGATTTGGTAAGATAATAGAAAAGCCACAGATGTGTCCAAAAATGTCATTTAATTTTCTTGTTTTAAAAGCAGTGTAATGGCAGCACTCGTGTTGAAGTGAAAAATGATGAACTAAAACGATGCCGTGTACAAACATTGCTGGAAATAGATACCAAGTTTCGTAAGAAAGGAATATTAAATAACTTGTTATAGATAATAACGTTATCCAGATAAGTAATCGTATAAAAGCAGGTCTATCAGACCTTTTCATCAGCTCTTTTAATTCTTTACGAGTTATTGCACCCTCACTCATTGCTTGGGTTATGGGTGTTCTTACTTGATAGGACATCAGATTGGGTTACCTTATTTTTTATTTTATTATGTGCATACATAATAAATAAATATTAATTATAGAAAGTTAAAAGATCAAGTTAATTAAGGTGTCCTTCTTGTATGAGACGGTAAGAAACCATATTTTTTTAGGTAGGATTTCGAAAATATTCTTCGGGTGGAAAAACCACTAGCGATGGATATTTCTAATATAGACATAGAGGTTTGTTCTATTAGTTGGCGGCTATGAAGTAATCTGATTTTTAAGTAGTATTTCTTAGGAGTTAAATTGAGATGCTTAGAAAATAAACGCTCTAACTGTCGTAATGATAAATAAGCTAACTTTGAAATCTCTTTTATTGTTAGGGGGTTTTCAATATTGCTTGCCATTATGGAGATAGCTTTTTGAAGAGTGAAAGGTACATCTCTTAACCTTTGAGCATTGCTTTTTGGCTGCTCAAGATCGCCGCTTCTTGTATAGGAAATCATTAGATGATCACAGACAAGGTTAGCATACTCTGGAGAAAATTCTGTTTTTATAAATTCGGTAACCATATCTAAGGTTGCTGCTTCGCCAGGGCTACTAGTTACACGTTTGCTTTCTACAAATAGCGCATCTACTGTTTTTACACTTTGGTTTCTTTCAGAGAAAGCTGCAAGTGTAGACCAATGCACTGTTGCCAAGCCATTTTCTAGTATTCCAGCATCAGCCATTTTCCACCCCGCACAACCTACCCCAAATATTGGAACGTTAAATCTACTGCAGGTTCTTAATAATTTTTTTAGATCAGCCTGTAACCTATGTGGCATACGCAATCCACAACATAGAAATAATGCATTGGTTCGACTTTTACTACTTATAGATGTTAGGCATTCGTTAAGTAGTATTGGGCAGTTAACAGAAATTCCTGATGAGGATTCAACAGATTTTCCTGAAATACTGATTATTTCAATTTCCAAACATATTTCTGAAAATAATCTGTCTAATGTTTTTAATGGTTCTAAAATTGCACCTAATGAAAGATGTGAAAAGCCTGGAACTAATACTATTTTTATTTTTTTCTCCATTTGGAGTTATCCCTCAAGAGTATCAATTAAAAAAAGGTTAATATTGCATTAGTGTCACTTAAATTTTGGTAATATTAATGATGAATTATTGCTTGAAATATGAGTGTTAGTAAGTTTTTATAACATGAAACTTACATCTTAATAACAGGTTTTTACAATTTTTTAATATGGTCTTTCCATTGTTTGTGTGTTGTGATTTGTTGTTATTATATTTAACAGTTTTTAGTTAGAAATGCCATATCATGAAAACAATTCTAGAATTACCTGAAATTGATTTCCAAACTTCTGAATACCTTACACAGCCGTTGAAAACCTTAGCTTCTTATGCACAAAAGTTTAAGGTAGGTCGTAGTGAAAGAGGGGTTGAAATACTCGATTATGACCTTTGTCGAGAAACAATTCTAGACCGAAGATTTGGAACTGGTCACCCAAAGTTAATGAAGGTTCTTGGAATGTCAGAGGGTCCCGCATTAAGTTATAAAAAAAACTCTATTTCTTTTCATGATAGAGGAGAAATTAGAAGGCGGTTGCGGATTCCATTGACTCAATTAATGGGGCCAAGTGGGTCTGAAAGATTTCGGATAGATATAAAAAATGTAGTAAAGAATACATTCACTGATATTCCAAAGAATGAAAACGTTGATCTTATAAAACATTTATGTGATCAAATACCTTCAAAAGTTTACTGCTATTGGGTGAATGCGCCCCAAGAAGATGCAGAGTTTGTGTCTCGAACCTCTCATATAGTTCAGCAAGTTCACACTAGAGATCCTACAAAAGCGCAAGAGGTATCAGCAGGGTTCGAGGCATTATTAGATTATGTTGATAAAAGAATAGAGTATTCTCGTAAAAATTTGGGCGATGATTTATTGTCAGATCTAATTAAAGCAACAGACGAAGGTTATCTAACGCCTTCTGAATTACGAAATTGGGTTGTTAAGCTTGCAGAGGCTAATACAGACAACTCCTCTCATCAGATCGCAATAGCTATAATTGAGTTATCGTCGAGACCTAAAATTTGGAAAAAATTGGGTCAGGATATCTCTTTAATCCCACAAGCTTTACGTGAAGTTATGAGGTATCATCCGCGTTCCCTTTCTACCTCTAGAGAAACACTAGAAAATGTGAATTTAGATGGGTATCTAATACCAAAGGGTGAAGCAGTATTTCCAAATATTGGCGCTGCTCACTGGAATCCTAATTATTTTTCAGAACCTGAAAAGTTTGATATAAATCGTCCAGATAAACCAACACACTTGAATTTTGGAGGGGGTATTTTTTCATGTATTGGGCGTTTTGCGGTAACAATAGAAATTGAAGAAGTAATTGCATTTATGTGTTCAGAGTTTCCAAACTTTGAAATAACAAAATCAGCCTTTAGTCACTCCCCTATGTTTACCTCAGCATCAGTTTTAGAGGGAAATTTAAAAACTTTTTAAGAGTAAATCAGAATACCAAACTTTGATTTAAACAAACATGAAGTTAGGAAAAAAATTATATGTCTGATACAACTTTAGTTATTGCTGATAAAAACTATAGTCTTTGGCCTCTCGCACCGTGGTTATGTTTAAAGGCCTCGAACATGCCTTTTAAAGAGAAATTAATCCGATTTGGACAGTCAAACACAAGAGAACAGATGTTGGAATACTCGCCCACAGGCCGAGTACCAGCATTTCACCATAATGGATTAGAGATTTGGGATTCTTTAGCAATTTGCGAGTATATTTCTGAATTAAACCCTTTGGCAAAGCTGTGGCCATCAAGCAGTAAAGCTAGGGCAGTTGCGCGAGCTTTCTCATGTGAAATGCATGGAACAGGAGGCGCATACCCAGGAGCGCCTAGACATATTATTTATTCACTTGATACTAATATAAGAAGACGGACAGAGCGTGTATGCCTAACTGTAGCGGTTCAAGAAAGTGTCGACTATTTAGTTTTACAATGGAGAAGGTTACGACAGACATTTGGAGGTGAAGGACCTTTTCTGTTTGGTCACTTTACTATTGCAGATGCTATGTCGGCACATTTGGTTAATCGGTTTGTTACATATAATATAAAATTACCTAAAGACATTCAAGATTACTGTGAAGCAGTTCGCTCTTACCCGCCTTTAGTAGAGTGGATTAATCAAGCAGAATTAGAAGAGTGGAAGTTGGAATCAGCAGAAATTGATATATCAAAGGCATAGCTTTACTGAGAAAGGCTAACTGGTTTTACCAAATGTTACGCTATCCACAAAAAGCTGACGTTAATCTGCTTATATGGTTTTATGGATAATTAGCTAGGGACGGGTAAGTAGGGCTTACCTAAATATTGCTATTTTCAGACTTGTGATATATGTAGATAACTTTGTTGTCATAATTTTGTAATTTCTTTCAAGTATTTTCGAGTTTAGTCAGGCAAAAAACGAATGACTATAATTTTCTAATACAGAAAAGTGCACTAGATTTTATTCTAGTTTATCATTGGGTGTCGCAGTATTTTTAAAAGCTAGTGTGTTTTATTAGCTTTAGTGAGGAAACAAATGGCTGAAAAGAAAAAAATACATAAGGTAGCAGTAACCTCTACAAAAAATATTATGAATCTTCATAGTGATAAATTAGGTGGGCTTTATGATCCTAAAAATGAGCATGACTCCTGTGGGCTTGGTTTTATTGCAAATATAAATGGAGTTAAGTCACATAAAATTATTCAAGATGGGATTCGAATTTTAGAGAATCTTGAACATCGTGGTGCGACAGGTGCTGACCCACTGATGGGGGATGGAGCTGGGATGTTGACCCAAATACCTCATGAACTTTTACATGAAGAATGTGTTAAATTAGGATTTACTCTTCCTCCAGCTAACAATTACTGTGTTGGGTTCTTTTTTATGCCCCAGATGCAGAGTTTGAGAAATACTATGAAGGACCTTATTGAGAGTATAGCTCTAAAATTTGGTTGTCCGCTGATTGGCTGGAGGCTAGTGCCTACTGATAATAGTAGTCTTTCTAGTGACCCTGAAATTATGAAAAGAGAGCCAGTACATGTTCAGGGATTTTTTAGTAGACCGAGTGGAGTTTTAGATGATCATTATGAAAGAAAAATATACATACTAAGGCGTGAAATATCTAACGCTGTTATTCAGGAACTTGGTTCTACTGACGATTTTTATCCAGTATCAATGTCGTCGCGTACAATTGTTTATAAAGGGATGTTTCTGGCAGATCAGTTGGGATCTTATTATCAAGACTTAACAGATGATAGATTTATTTCTGCAATTTCCTTAGTGCATCAGCGCTTTTCTACAAACACTTTTCCTTCATGGAAATTAGCACATCCATACAGGATGGTAGCTCATAATGGAGAAATAAATACTCTACGTGGGAATGTTAATTGGATGGCAGCAAGGCAAGCAAGCTTATCTTCACCTCTTTTTGGTGATGACATAGAAAAGATTTGGCCAGTATCTTACGAAGGGCAATCAGATACTGCTTGCTTTGATAATGCCTTAGAGCTTCTCTATCAGGGTGGTTATTCTTTGGCACACGCAATGATTATGCTTATCCCAGAAGCTTGGGCAGGCAATACATTAATGAATGATGATTTGAAGGCTTTTTATGAGTATCATGCAGCCCTAATGGAGCCTTGGGATGGCCCTGCTGCAATGGCATTTAGCGATGGAAAAAAAATTGGTGCGACTTTAGATCGAAACGGGTTAAGGCCTGCTAGATATTTTGTGTTAGATGATGATACCGTAGTCCTTGCATCCGAAGCTGGAACATTACCTTTTGATCAAAGCCGAGTTGTTAAAAAATGGCGTCTTCAACCGGGAAAAATGTTACTTATCGATATAGAAAAAGGCAAAATAATTTCGGACGAAGATATTAAAGTAGAGCTTTCTAGCTCTCAACCATACCAGAAATGGTTGGATGAGACACAGATAATTCTGGAAGACCTTAAGGGAATGAAATCTTCACCGAGGAGATACACTGGTCAAGAATTATTGGATGGACAGCAGGCTTTTGGATACACTCAAGAGGATATCAAACTTTTAATGTTACCAATGGCTACAACTGGTCAAGAAGCCCTTGGTTCTATGGGCACAGACACCCCAATTTCAGCTATCTCTAGTAAGGCTAAATTATTATATACGTACTTTAAACAAAATTTTGCTCAAGTAACAAATCCCCCAATAGACCCAATTCGAGAGGAGTCAGTTATGAGCTTGGTCTCGTTTATTGGGCCTCGATCAAATTTGTTTGATAGAGACCATAAATCTGCAAAGAAAAGATTGGAAGTGAGACAGCCAATTTTACGGAACTCAGATTTACAAAAAATACGAGATATAAGTGAGATTGGTGATAGTCAGTTTGTTTCGCAAGTTTTAGACATAACTTACAGAGAGTCCGACGGGCGAAGTGGGATGGAAGAATGTATCCTAAGGTTTTGTCATAAAGCCGAAACAGCGGTTCTTGGGGGAAGTAATATTGTAATTCTCTCTGATAGACAATTTGGTCGAGATCGAATTGCTGTACCTGCATTATTGGCTACAGCTGCTGTGCATCATCATTTGATTAAAAAAGGGTTAAGGACTTCTGTAGGGTTAGTTCTTGAATCTGCTGAACCTAGAGAAGTACATCATTTTGCAGTGCTAGCAGGTTATGGAGCAGAGGCAATAAACCCATATTTAGCTTTTGAAACAATTGCTGAGATGTATCAAAGTGGAAGTTTTCCGTCAGGAGTTAGTGAGAAAGAAACCATCCAACGTTATATAAAATCAATTAATAA
>MDTF01004507.1_pt1 | contig 11044 bp, 10 predicted proteins | sample 811191 | NCBI WGS metagenome assembly MDTF01 (sample SAMN05326649, study PRJNA326480) | marine metagenome | isolation source: seawater | place: Southern Ocean | collected 2011
ATTTGTTGTGAATTTTTGATGATCATCTCCTGAATAATTTTTTAAATATTTTGTTTTTTTAATTTTAATCGAAATTAATAAAAATAAGAATATGGAAACAATTAATAATAGAATGTTCATTTAGTTTTATTTAAAAAGTTTATAGATAATACAAGTAATGAATAAAGAGACTTAATGACATTAAATTTAAGATAGTATCTATAAACACAATAACCATCAATCAACTTTCTTACAACTGATGATGAAAGAGAATTGTTACTTTTTCTCCATTGAACTAGCCTTGTATTTAAAGCATGAATTATTTTACCCTTTTTTGTTATTTTTAGCCATAAAACATAATCCTCCTTGGTTTTTAAATTGGGAAATCTTAGATTTTCAATTAAACTTTTTTTTAATATTACTGTAGATAATCCAATATCACAGGATTTTATCAATTTTTTATAATTCATAATTTTTGCTTGTCTTGTTCCTTTTATGACAGAATCATCATCAATTATTTCATAAGAGGTGTGGGATATTTCAATATTTTTTTTATGCATAAATTCTATTTGTTTGAGAAGTTTATTTTTTTTCCACAAGTCATCACTATCAATAAAAGCAATATATTTACCCTTGGCAATTTTAATTCCTTTATTTCTAGATTCGCCAGCGCCAATATTCTTTTTATTGTTTATTATCTTAATTCGGTTATCCTTTTTTTTCAAAAAGGATAAAATATTTTTAGATAATTCACCTGGTTCATCATTAATAATAATTATTTCAAATTTTTTATAAGTTTGTCTTAAAATAGAATTGATAGTTTTTTTAATATAATTTTTTTTTTTATAGTATGGAATAATTATACTTACTAACATCATGTTAATTGTGTATTAAATTAAGACAACTAAATCAAAATAAAAAAAACTAAATATTGGTAAATCGTTTTACAATATCTAAATATCTTTTAAGGTTAAGGTAATAATCAAATATTTGATGAGATTTAAAATAATAATTAATTTTTTTTGAAGTATAATTCTATTTTTATAATACAGCAAAATCTTTTCTGAAAGTGCTTTGTATCACAAACATTAAATGGCTCTCCTTATTGAAAATGTGATTATCCAATAATTAAGTGATAAAGTCAAAATTGAAGACATAATAAAATTATTTAATTTTCTAATTTAATAAATAAACAATGGCTCGAGTAACGTAAAAATCATAATTTTTTTCATAATATACTTCATTTTGTTTACATGTTTTAAAAATAAAATAATGAGCTTGTAATCGTTTTTTCCACCACTTACTGGAAAATCTTTTAATTTTTGACATAATTCCATCAGACACCATTCGATACACTGTAAGGTTTAAATCTGTAATCAAAAAATTTTTATAAATCATTTTAGATAAACTTGTAATTCGGAAATCAATTTCTAAAAGTGGATACTTTTCAAGTAGATTATTTTCAAAAAGTTTTTTTAAAAAAGATCTTTTTATGCTTATTGAGCTAGTTGGATATGTTGTGGGCCAAGTATATTTATTAAGTTTTTTTTTTATTTTGAAATGACTAAAGATATTATTAGTTAATATTTTAGGGTTATCAAAAATTACACTTACTGCAAGATTATCTGAAAAAAGTTTATTTAATTGTTCTAGTTTATTGTTTTCAAAGTAATCATCAGCATCAAGAAAACAAATAATTTGTCCTGAAGAAATAACAAATGCTTTATTTAAAAGATTTATTTGATTAACTGCAGAATATTCGCTAATTTTTGGTGCTCTTTTTATGGTTATGCGTTCTTTATACTTATTTAAAATAAACTCTGTTTTATCACTTGACTCATTATCTATCAAAATAATTTCATAGTCTTCATAATTTTGATTTAGGCAAGATTGTATACATTCTTCTAAATAACTACCTTTATTGTAGCTAGAAATAAGTATCGAAATTTTCATTATAGTTATATTAAAATTTAATTATGACCCATTTCATTCAAAATCATAAAACTTTGGACATATTTTGAAAATTTTTGATTTCTCAGGTTAAAATTTAAATTATACATTTTTTGTCTTACATAATTACTGTCTTCTAATAAATATTTAAATTCTAAAATATTATTATTTATTTTGGCTAAATTTTTAAAAAAATTCCCTTCAAAATTTTGATGAGTCTTTATATTTTCATCAAAAGTAATTCTTAGTTTTTTTTTATTATCTATATAATAGTCTCTACTGTATGAAACAGTTAAAACCTGAACTAGATTTAGAGTTGTGACTTTAAATAAGGAATTATCAAACTCTTTTGATTTAAGAAAGATATTAAGATCTTCTTGATTTTTAAATTTGCCTAAACTAATTTTAGTTTTTTGTGTTGCTTGATTAATTTTTTTTTTTTTTTCAAAAAAAACTTCAGAATTGTTAATATCATCATACCATCTTACTCGGTATTTATCTCTATTAGAAAATCCATTGATATTATCCCACAAACAATTTAAATCTATTGTGTCATAATAAATTGAATTAACTCTTCTTTTGTAATAAATTTTTTTAAAAAAACCTTCAATTTTAAGCATTTCAATTTTTCTATTATCACCAGGTAAAAATACAAATTTTTTTTCTAGTCTTTGTTCCATATTTTTTCTTAATAAATAATTGAATTAATATCTTTATTGTTGTGTTTTCCTAAAAAAATTACATCATCTATTATTAATTTAGAACTTTTTGATTGTAACATTTTTGGACTCTTATTTAAAAAATTTTTTACCTCTAAAGATGGAATATCAAATTCTTGTTTTTTATTAAATATCACAATGTCATATTCATTTTTTATTGAATTAACATTTTCAAGATAAACACTAGAACCATCCTTAATAGCAAAGCCAATTTTGCTATTTTCAACTTTTAGATTCTTAATTGTAACTTCTGAATTTTCCCCAACACTCAAACCTTTATCTTCAGATTTATCTACACTTAAATCTGTACCAACTATCTTAGATCCAGAAATATCTAAACAATCATTGTTAATTCTACTGCAAATAATTTTACTAAACTTTACCAAACTAAAATCAATATCAACTGCATCGGACTCTATATTCTCAAAACTAATATTTTTTAATATAGCAGTGGAGTCGACTAAATTAATTGCATCCTCACTTTGAGAATTCTTTATTAAAATATTTTCTAAATTAAGTTCTGTATTGATAAAGTTTAAACCTCCATAAAGAATATATCTATTAAGTTTAGGGTAACCTAAATTTTCTACAACCATGTTCTTAATTTCAACCTTATTATTTAAAAATACCAATGACCCGGTACCATCTGATTGAATAATTATTTCATTATTATCTTTTCCAATAAATTTAATATTTCCCTCAACAAAAAGAGTTGAATTTTTTATAATATTAATAACAACTCCTTCTTTTATCAAAAAATTAAGATTTTTTGGAATATGAGTATTTTTTGTTAATTCTATATCCTTTGAAATTATAAAGTTATTTTTTGAAATCATTTCTACATTTATATTTTCGGAAAGATCATCAAATTTTTTCTCTAATAAAAAATTTCTATCTTTATTCATTGAGATATTTTGACCAAGTAAAAAAAATTTATCTTCATTATTATGATTTTTTAAAAAAATCTTATTACATTCATTTGGCCATCTAATCTGCATACTTCCAGTTAAATAAAAGTTAGTTTGCTTTAGACTTTTACAGTCTGAAGCTGTCATATGAATTGGAAATTTAGAAATAGTATCCTCAAAAATTAAATTATTTTTTTCAAGTGATAACTTGTAATTTTTAAAATTTACTGAATTAATTCTATTTTCTATTAATTTAGATCTTTTGTATAGAAATTGATCATCATAAATAAAGGTTGAAATACCCTTCCATAACCCTCTGTCAGATTTAGAGTTTTCTGAATAAATTAATGTATTTATTCTATCTATTTCTTTTTTATTTTTATTCAAAAAATCTTTTAAAAACGTTAACTTTGAATATTCTTTTAAATAAAAAACATATTTTTCTATAAATTCATAGTTGAGTTCACCATTTTGTAATTTAAAAAACTTGAGATACCAATCACGCTCTTCACATATGTAGCTGCAGTTTATTTTACCTTCTTGTAAAAAATCTGATAAAATAAAATTCCCAAAATTAGTATCACTGTAATGTCCATCAAATCCTATTGGTTCAAACTTTGCTTGTATTGGGTTAAAAAATAATTTTACACTCTTTGGTATTGATCCATGATAAGCTCCTGTTACATCAATCACTGCAAAAAAGCTTGCCCATTTATCTAGATCAAAATGATCTCCAATATTTTGATCTTTTTCATTATGTTTTTGATTATTTAATATGGAAAATGCTGATTTAGTCAATTTTGGATTCACTCTAAGCCAAAATTGACTCGAATATAAATCGTAATGTACATCTGGGTAATTAGTACTGATTTTTTCATCTAATCCAAAAATTGGTCCATTTCTTTTTTTTTGTCTTTCCAATAACTCTTTAGAAAAACTTTCTTCTACAGCATACAAACCTCTATTTTCATCATTAAAATAAAGATTTATAAAGAAATATTTTAAACTTAGGTGGCCAGTTTCCTGAAGAAGTTTATGAAACAAATACTCATAAGTATAATTTCTTGCTATTGGTTTTTGGATTGAAAACTCTTCTAATCCCCAAATTCTATCGTTTTTTCTCATATCTATTTTATAAGATGTTGTATTTCTATCTTGCCAATGAATTGCTCTATCACCTTTAATCCTAATTTTTCCTTTTAGCTTTTTATCTCCATATTTAATCAAAATATTATGCATCAAAAATTTTGGCACATCTAAGTTATTTTTTATTTTGATTTGTCTTTGTCTTTCAAGTTGAAGAATGGTTTTTTGATTTACCTCTAGTTTTATCTTTTCTATTTTTGGTTTTATAATTAATGTTTTTGTTTTAATCATTAATATATCCAAATGTTTATCTAATTTAGAAAAATCAACACCAAGATATTTAATAAGAATTACTCTATTAATATTATTAAAAAAAGATTTTGAACCATATCTCTGGCTCATTCCACTTGAAAAATAGTATAATAAAAAAGTCAATATTGTTAAAAATGAAATAATTCCTATTATTTTAAAAAATAAATTAAAAAAAACTTTAATAGTTGAAATATATTTTGTTGTTAAATTTCTATTTTTTATTAACAAGATTTACCTCATTATTCATATATTCCGGTTCTTGAGTAGACATGAATAGAAATGTTTTCTTGTTCTTTTTTGAGATTTTCAGTAATTTTTATAAAACTATTTATATCGTTTTTTTTAACATCAAACCAAAAAACATATTGGGAAACTTCTTTTTCAATTCGAAAAGATTTTAACTTTAAATATAATAATTTAGTCTTTAATATTTTGATAATTTCTTCAATACCTTTATTTTTATCTGAAATTTCAATTTGCAAAACATTTACAGAGCTATCACTTAAGTTTTTTTCATTTTTTTTATTGTCAAAATATTTTTTAATAAATAGTATTAAAATTATCAAAAAAGTACAGATCATCGAAACTAAAAATTGATTTGCTCCATTTGCAAGCCCAATGCCAATTACAAGAAATAAATAAACTAATTCTTCAGGTTCTTTTATTGCAGCTCTAAATCTAACAATTGAAAGTGCGCCTACCAACCCAAGTGATAAAGCCAAAGAAAATTTTACAACTGTAATTACTAATGTTGTAACAATAGCCAAAGGAATAAACGTATCTGAAAAGTATTCTCTATCATTAAGTGTTCTAGAAATCTTAATATATGTAAGTTTTACTATGAAAGCTAAAAATGCGGAAATAAGAATTGCAAAAATGAAATTGGAATAGCTTATATCTGGTGCTGAGTTTAATATAAAGTTTTCTAGACTTTTTAATTCGCTGTCAAATAAACTTTTGTCCATAATATTTATATATAATTTTTTATTAATAATATAATAATTAGTTAAAGCAATACCAATATATAAAATTATATAAAAGTCATTAATAATTTAATTTTGCCATAGGAACTAAAGAGGAAACTTGTTGCCTTCAACATGCTTATAATTAATTAAATCCTTTTAAAATTTTATCTAGTCTTAAATAATGACTAAATAATGAAAATTTTCTACTAAGTATTAAATTATTTAAAATTAATTTTTTTTTCAAATCTTTATTATTTATAATAATATTAAATCTATAAAAATTTTTTACAAAATCATTAAGATCATTTGATTTAAACAGTATGCCATTTACATTATCTTTAATAATTTCCTTAGGTCCTTCCAGGCAATCACTGGAAAAAACAGGAATTTTACAAGCTCCGGCTTCAATTAAAACGAAACCAGGATCTTCCCATAATGAGGATAAAATAAATCCCTGTGATGCATTAATATATGGAAAAATATTTTTTATATAGCCAATTAAAAAAATATTTTTTTCTAAACTGTTTTTTTCTATGTATGATAAAATTTTATTTTTATCTTCTCCATCTCCGGCGATTACCAATATAAAATCAGGAAAATTTAAAATTAATTTTTTTACTGCCTTACAAAGCATTAAAAAATTTTTTTGTCTAGTTAGTCTTCCAACAGCAATAAAATACTTTGCTTTTTCAAATGGTAAATCTAATTGTTGTTGTTTTTGTAAACTAATTTTATTAATTTCAATAATTGGATCATATAATGTTTTAATTTTTCCTTTATCTACTATGCCAAGACTCTTAATATAGTTTGCCGTTGATATAGTTGGACAAGTTACCATATAAATTTTTGAGAAAGCTTTTTTCCATAAAAACTTTCTTAATATGCCTAATTTTGGAAGTCCTGATATTCTTAAAATGAATCTTGTTTCAAATTTAAAAATTATTAACAAAAATAAAGGAAGAGAGGTAATTAAATGTATTATTAAAAAATCTGGTTTTTGATTATCAATTATTTTTTTTAATGGAAAAAACGAAAGAACAAAAATTAAAATAAAAGATAAACGACTTTGTAACTTACCATGTTTTGGTAAAAAATTTATTAATTTATTATTAAAAAAATTAATTAAATTTATATTTTTATTTTCTAAATCTTTTTGAAATTTATTAAATTCACCAAAAAAATTTATTATTGAGCATTCATAACTTTTCCCATAATTTTGTAATGCTTTAGCTGAATTTACAATAGCTTTGGGTGTTGCTATTGGTGTCAAAAATGGACCCCAATAAAATATTTTTTCTTTAATTTTCATTTTTAACAGATTGGATTATTTTATGAATTTTATATTTTTTATACCATTCAAAACTATTTATAACTCCAGATTTATAATCTGTAAATTTACTAAATGAGGTAACTTTTTTAACTTTTTTATTACTACCATGCGTATTTTTTACATCTAGTTTGTTTCTTAAAATTTTTTTAATTTTTACACCTCCATATTTATTTTGAAAAAAATTGATAATTTTTGTAATTTTAATAGGCTTATTTGAGCATACATTAAAAATACTATGGTTTGGTTTAGTTTTTTTACTAAATAATAATTTTTTTGTAATTTCAACTACATCATCTATGTAGGTAAAATCTCTCATATGATTTCCTGAATTATTAAGATAAAATTTTTTTTTCAGCAAAAATGAGTTAAATAATTTAAATAAAAACATATCAGGCCTTCCCCACTGACCGTATACTGTAAAAAATCTTAATCCAATTAGATTTAATTTATAATATTTTGAATAAAAATTTGCAATTATTTCATTTATTTTTTTACTTGAAGCATAAATATTTTTTGGAAAAAGTTGATGATGTTCTTTTGATGGTAAATTTTTTGAGTCTCCATATACAGAACTTGAAGATGCATATAAAATTTTTCTTGGTCTACATTTTAAAGTGGCATCTAATAAATTAATAAACCCAAAAATATTCGTATTAACATATTTTTTGGGGTTTATAGCTGAAAATCTTACTCCTGCTTGCGCTGCAAGATGAATAACATATTTAAATTTTTGCCTTCTTAATTTTTTTATTAATAAATTTCTATTGCAAATATCTACTTGTAAAAACTTAAATCTTTTTGAACTTTTCAAATCTAAAATTCTAATTTTTTTTATTTTTTTTGAATAGTAATTATCAAAATTATCTAATCCATAAATCTCAATTTTTTTATTAGATTTTAATAAATTATCAGCCAAGCTAAATCCAATAAAACCTGCAACACCTGTAATCAAAATTTTCATTTTTTTTCATTCGTTATCATTGATGATATAATTGTATCAATGAAAATTTTTGGTACATATTTGATTTTTTTTTTTAATTTGGTAATATCAGCTTTAATCTGTATTGGCTCAAGTTTCCTATTAAAAGTTTTTGATTTTCTCAAAAAAATTTTTTTTTTAATTTTATAGTGATTAAAAACTTTTGTTATAATATGATCTAATTTAGTAATTTTGCCAGTTGCAATAATATAATCACTTGGCTCTGTGCTATTCATAATTTTATAAATTATTTTAATATATTCAGGAGCCCAACCCCAATCTCTGTACACTTCTGTGTTTCCCATTTTTAATCTATTTGTTTTGTTATTGAATATATCATTAACACCACTAATAATTTTTCTAACAGCATATGTTCTTGGTCTTAAAAGTGACTCGTGATTAAATAAAATTCCATTGTAAATTTTTAATTTAAATTGCTCTCTGTATGCTCGACTAATTTCTAGACTTATTGATTTTGCTAAAGCATAATAACTTACAGGGTTAATTTTTGAATTTTCATTGTTTGCGCCCTTATTATCTCCAAAAATTTCACCTGAAGAAGCATTAAAAACTTTTATTTTTTTTAAATTGTTAAATGTTAAAATTTGTAGAATTTCAATTAATATTAAATTATTACTAGTTATAGTCTCATATTTTAACTTCTCTGATTTTTTGACTGAAGAAACTCCTGATAATAAATATATTATTGAGCATTTACTTTTATTAATTACATTTTTAATGCTTTTTTCATTCACATTAATATTGTGAAATAATTTAACTTTTCTTATAATATTAAGTTTATTTAAATTCCTAGATGAAAATTTTTTTGATGTAACTACCCCATAAACTGTAAAATTCTTATCAATATAATGTTTTGCTAGTAAGGATCCGTCTTGACCAGTAATACCAAAAATCAAGATTGATTTTTTATTAATTTTCTTTTTTTTAACTTTTACCAACATTTTAAAATAAAATATTTTTAAATAAATTTTTTTTATTCAATTTTCTTGTAATCGGACATTGTTTTTCTATAAATAGCAGTAATTTAAATTAACACAATGTCCGATTATAATAATAAAATTAAAAGTGAATTGATTTCTAAAATAGATAATATTAACAATATTTCAATTTTAGAACTAGGTGTACAAAAAGGAATATCAACAAATTACTTTTTAGAGGTTTGTGAGAAAAATAATGGTAAACTTTACTCTGTAGATATAGAAGACTGCTCAAAAGTATCAAATAATCCAAGATGGAAGTTTATTCATTCAAGAGATGATGATTTTGATAAGATTTTTAATCTCATTCCAAATCAAGTTGATATTATCTATATCGATTCCTTACATGAGGCATATCATGTTGAAAAGCTTATCTATAATTATTATGCAAAATTGAAAGCAGGTGGATATATTTTTATTGATGATATATCTCATCTGCTATATTTGCAAAATAAGCCTAGAAATAATTTTTATTGTGAAATAAATAATAAAGAAACTTTTGATAAAATTCTTGAAATTTATAACAATAATATCGATTTATTTGATTTAAGTTTTTCATTTAAATCATCTGGTTTAGGTGTAATAAAAAAAATATCAAATTTACCCTTAATAAAAAATGAGGCTATTGTAACAAGAAATTTTTCATTTAAAAATATTGCTAGATTAATATGGAAAAAAATCAAAAAAAACTAATCTTATTCATGCCATCAATGGATGGCGGTGGAGTTGAAAAAAACTTAATTATCATATCTAATTTCCTATCTAAATATATAAAAAATTTAACTTTAATTACGTTTGATGATAAATTTAACGATAAATTTTTAAAAAAAATCAATATAATAAATTATAAAAAAAAGAATAAAAAAAAAAATAATAAATATTTTAAATATTTAACTTGTTTAATAATTCTATCTAAGGAGATAATTAAAAACAAAAATACATCAGTATTCTCATTTCAAGCCAATATTTATGCTATATTTTTGTCTTTAATTTTAAGATTTAACTTAATTGTCAGATCAAATTCATCACCTACGGGCTGGAGTAAGAATATAGTTAAGAATTATTTATTTAAAATATTTTTACAATTTCCTAAATCTGTAATAGTTAATAGTTTAGATTTTAAACATGAAATCGATAAAAAATTTTTAATCAATTCTAGTTTAATTTATAACCCTTTAAATAAAAATGAAATTTTATTGAAGAGTAAGGAAAAAATAAATTTTAAAATCTTTAATACAAATAATTCTTTAAAACTTATAAATATTTCAAGATTTACAGATCAAAAAGATCACTTAACATTATTAAAAGCTTTTGAAAAAATTCACAAAATTATCGAAGTAGAGCTTTTGATAATAGGGTATGGTATCAACAAAACCTTAATACAAAATTTTATTAAAAGAAATCACCTACAAAATAAAATAAGAGTTTTAAAATTTCAGAAAAACCCCTATAAATTTATCAATAAGAGTGATCTATTTGTGCTTACTTCTAAATTTGAGGGTTTGCCAAATGTTTTATTAGAAGCGCTAACACTAAAAAAATTTATAATATCATCTAATTGTCCAACAGGACCAAGAGAAATATTGAAAAATGGAAAATATGGTTTTTTATATGAAACAGAAGATTATAAAAAATTATCAGAATTAATTTTAAAATATTCAAAAAATAAAAGTAAATTCAAAAATAAAATTGAATTAGGTTATAAAAGTTTGAATAGATTTGATTTTGATGTTAATGCAAAAAAATATTTAAGTGAAATTCTAAAAATAATATAAATGCATAATTCTAATAAAGATAATTCAAAAAAATGATTTTAAG
>MDTF01008298.1_pt1 | contig 11041 bp, 9 predicted proteins | sample 811191 | NCBI WGS metagenome assembly MDTF01 (sample SAMN05326649, study PRJNA326480) | marine metagenome | isolation source: seawater | place: Southern Ocean | collected 2011
CACTGAGCCTGCTGCTGCTGCCATATGCAACGGCTGGATAAAGAGTTTTCATCCCGGTCTGCAGTACGGTTTGCAAAATCTTCAACACCCCAGAACCGTCAACTTGACCAGCCTTACTTGCAATACCGTAGTCCATACCAAAGTTCACCGTGCCCAGCGCTAATTATTGAACCGTATTATTCGCGTGTAGCCTCTTGCACTGCAGATATGACTTGATCTTGCTGATATGAGCTTAGGCTGGGATACATTGGCAGGCTTATAGCCCGATGATAGTACTTTTCGGCATTCGGAAAATCACCTTCGGAAAATCCAAATCTGCGGTAATACGGCTGTAAATGAACAGGGATATAGTGCAAATTCACCCCAATACCGGATTTCCGTAAATGTGTAAAAATGTCTTTATGAGAGTGACTCGGATCAGTTTGAACGACATAAAGATGCAGCGCTGAATAGCGGTCAGTCTGTCGGACAGGACTTTTGACTAAACCGGTTTCAAATGCTTTGTCATAGCGATCAGCAATTAAATGGCGACGCAGAATATAGGCCTCAAGCCGTGTCATCTGCGATAAACCGAGGGCCGCATGAATGTCAGTCATGCGATAGTTCCAACCCAAATCAACTTGCTGATAATACCATGGTCCGTCCGATACGTGGGTCATTAGTGCAGGGTCACGGGTGATCCCATGACTCCGCAGTAGTTTCATCTTTCGATCTAGCGTTTCATCGTTGGTTGTGGCCATACCTCCCTCGCCCGATGTTATGATTTTGACCGGGTGAAAGCTAAATACTGTTATGTCACTGTGCAAACAGGCGCCCACGGGCGCATTGTCATAGCGAGCACCAATCGCATGAGAGGCGTCTTCAATGATAGTAAAACCGTATTGGTTCCCCAATCGCTTTATGCGAATCATATCGCAAGGTTGCCCACCAAAATGGACCGGCACTACCACCTTGGGAAGCGTTCCTTTCAATTGCGCTTGGATTAATTTTTGTTCCAGTGCATCAGGGCAGATGTTGAAGGTATCGACATCTATATCAACAAAATCTACTTTCGCACCACAGTATAAAGCACAATTGGCGCTCGCGACAAAAGTGTTTGGCGATGTCCACAGCCAATCCCCCTGCTGCAAGCCCAAAGCGACGCATGCCAGATGAAGTGCGGATGTTGCGCTATTCACTGCAGTCGCGAAATGCGCACCTGTGAGGTCACATACTGACTGTTCAAAGCGTGGGACCATCGGCCCTTGGGTCAAGAAGTCAGATGTCAAAACATTCGAAACCATATCAATATCATCTTGAGTAATTTCCTGACGTCCATAAGGTATCATCCGGGTATCCTTCTATTGTCTTTGTTGGCGTAGATCTTTTTCACATAAATCTACATCTGTTGGTGCGGCTAACTTATAGTGCACTCTGGGCTATAGGAATCCAGAACTGACCCTAGTGAGGATTGATTAGAATAACCAACTACCACCGTGCCTATATCTTCTAACTTTCTGCTCCAGCACACTACTTAATGACCTAAGTTTCGCAGGTATGGAACCACTAGAGCTCCAATCATACCTGTACCACCCAAAATACATATACTAGCCAAAGGTAGTGTCCCTTAATTCAGTCTCTTAAATCCTTCATGGCACACTGGTCCGTCCAGCAAAGAATTTAAATCTCGTCCCTCCTCACAATCTTTTATTAAATCAAATACGCGCGCTAGTAGAAAGAAGTACTCATCCAAAAACTCATCAGTATGTGCTGTACTTGAATAAAGCAGGTTCGACGCTAGAAATCCGTTCTTTAACATTTCTTGCGTTATAAGTGTTTTGTACCCCAGAGTATTCGGACCAATAAAATTGAATCCCGCGAGCGAGGGTATACCAAATTGGGTAATAGCCAATTCCCTTTCATCCGCAAGTGACTGCCATGAAGCTTTTATTTTAGAGCCCATTTTAGTAATTTTCGCCCATGCCTGTGTTTTCTCCATAACTTCAAGAGTTTTTAGTGCAGCAGATGGTCCAATTCTTTCTGTCCAAAACGTACTACTTATAAAAGTTGACTGAGCTGCACTCATGACGTCCCGATTACCCAAAATCGCAGTTATCGCATAGCCATTCCCCAAAGCCTTTCCGAACATCGCTATATCAGGATTTACATTATATTTTTTATGTATCCCGCCAAAGGATTCACGGAATCCGGAAGTGCATTCATCAAATATTAACACTATATTATTTGCCGTCGCTAACTGACGAACTGACTCCAGGAATCCATTCTCTGGCGCAGCATTTCGAACAACCTCCATTTTAATCGTACCAATATCGCAACACTCCACAAGCTGCTTTAATTGAGCTAAATTATTATATTCAAACGGAAAAACAGTCCCTTTGAGCGCTTCAGGAACCCCATTGGGCGCCAATCCAGGAAGGAGGTGTCCCTTCAAATTTTCTTCATCTCCTAAATTGGCCGCCAAATACCAGTCATGCCAACCATGGTAACCACAAATAGCAACATTATCTTTACCTGTTGCAGCTCTGGCAATTCTAATCGCTACAGCGTTAGCCTCGCCGCCGCTTCTTGCAAACTTAACCATATCAGACCAAGGGTGCATTTCGACCAACTTCTCTGCAAGATAAACTTCCTCAGGACAATTTAATGTAGACATATTGCCAGAGCCAATAGTTTGCAGGACAGCTGAATCCACTTCTTCGTTTGCATACCCAAGAATGTTGGTACCAACTCCCATAATTGACATGTCAACATATCTATTACCATCGAGATCCCAAACTTCACAGCCCTTTGCCTTACTGAAATAACTAGGCCACTGGTCGGGAAGAAACATCTCTGATCTTTTAGATAGAAGCATGTTAGCTCCCGGTATAATTTGACGTGCACGATTCCAAAGTGCTATCCCAGTACCTGATAAGTGACTTTTATCTCTGCTCATTTTTTTATTGACCATAATCTAAGTTTACTTCATGTGTCTAAAATCTATGTCTCAGAACTTTAGTAGCTACATCGACTCACAGCAATTAGTCGCTGTTCCTATTAAAACTATGCTCTCTATTCGAGCAATGGATATCTTCAACAGGAGCTAAAGATACATAGTAGAGTAACCTTCCTCTGTGAAAGGCAATGTTAGTTCTACTAAATTCGGGTTCTCGTCTAAAAATTCAATAATTGATCTCACTGGGATGTTTGGTGCCAGACCTTTGAAGTTCGCATATATTTTTCGACAGATAACCAAATCCTCTGGATTGTCAACTGTCAAACGAAGATCTTTTCTTATTAAGTTTTTTGGAGGAGCTAGTTTAAGGATCTTAAATTCAGAAGGGTGCTCCCTCATGTAGAGAGTGCACATCTCAGATCTGTGCTTTGAGTCACCTTTTGAATGTGATTTCTCAAGAGCAGCCATACTGATAATCTCAAAACCGCACCCATCAACTGCGTCATCCAGGAACAATGCATCAGAAGATGAACTGTAATAGGAAGACCAAGCAATATCTATCATTTCGAAATTCACAAATGGAGATTCACTGGTCACCCTAAAAATATCACTTGCTGCAGAATGTTTACCACACTGAATAAGCCTCATTAGAACATCAGTCTCATCACCAACAATATATTCTAAACCGCGATCATACGCGTAATCCTCAAATACTTTGTTCTCTATGCCTTCGGAAATTCCAAGCACAATATCATCTATACAGTCCACAGACCGCAAACAAGCTACTATGTTATCTAAAATACAATAATTACTTTCCACATCCAAATTTTGGAGTGGTTTACCATAGAGTCTAGCACCACTATTTCTGCAGGCTAATGCAGCTATAAGTCGTTTTGTCATTTTTTATACTCATTTAAAATCATTTAATGTAACGGGCTGATTCGCATCGATATCATTAACTGCTTTCTTGCCTAAAAGATCTTGTACACTGGTGAGTGCCCCGTTTAGTGAACTTCTTTTAAAAGAAAAGTTTTGCTCAGAAACTGTTGTTTCAGCTTTTATAAAGGCTGAGGTAACTACATTTCTTCGGATCATTTTTCTATAACCGACCTCTGATGCACTCATACCAAAATCAGAACTAACCGAGGTACTACCAAAAGCTTTTGAGCAAGCCGTAAGGCTTTCGACATAAGTAGCAAATTGATCTGGGTTAATCGCTGACTCATAATCTTCGTATTTCATAACTTGCGCGATAGTTAAATGTTTCTCAAACGACGAAGCTCCGGCACCTAAGGCCATCGCAGATAAGCTTGTAACAAGCTCACTATCCGGTAATGAATGATCCGAAAAGCCAACCGTAACATTTTCATATCTGCCTTCAAGCCAGTTTCTGAGATATGCCACCCTAGAGATTTGGTTATGTTCATCGGGAGTGGGGTAGCCTTGGTAGCCAAGCATAACGCAAACTTTTTTATTCCCGAACACCTTCAAGGCATTCTCAATTTCACGTAAATGAGCTCCCCCCGCTCCTAAAATAACTCTTTCGATAGGGCCCAGTGAAACTAGGTTTAAAAGTGGGATATTTGTTATGTCAGTCGCATGTAACATAACTGTTTTTGATCCAAGAGACTCCGCTAGCTTGAGGCTTCTGTTACCAAAAATGTCAAATATCAACTCCACATCAAGCGAATCTGCATAGTCTCTTAATTCTTTCCAAACCTCGTCTGGCATTTCTAAATCTTTGTTCATTTCATAATATTCATAGTCGGGTGTTGCCAGTTCATCAGCGTAAACTAGTTGATACTTCGCAGCACTCGCTCCGGCGGCGGCGGCAGCTCTGAGAAGCTGCATAGTTAGTGACGGGCTCCCCTCAAAACCTTGTGCATTTTCCGCTATTATCTCAATTGACATGTCAATAGTCCCTGCAAGTTAGTAAAAAATAAAGTGTTAGAGTAATGAAAAATTTCCACTAAAAAGCAGCCCAATTAGAGGGATTTATTAACCTGTGATCATCACAGATCATTGACGTCCAATCCCTGCGCAAAGTATCTACTTTTGCTGCATCAATAATTGAGCGAAATTGGGAGGATGAATCAACGCCGACAATAACGCGGGAAACTTGAGGAACTTCTAGCACACTTCTCAAGCACTGGCTTAAAGGATCCAAGTCATTTTTGACAAGCTCACTGTGCCAAAAGTCCCAAATGCTAGACCACTTTTCAAATTTTGGGGGTATTTGATCACGCGGCAATAATAGAAGCCCCTGCAAAAAAGAAGATCGCGTATGAACTTCAACGTCCATCATATCGAGCTTATTTAACCATCCGCTTGAAATAATTCTACGATCAACTATATTTAATGGTGCCTGGACTAAATCCAAGTCCTTCACCTCTGATATCGAATCAAGCTCCGTCGGATCATAGATAGATACACCAATTTTTTCAACAACACCTCTGTCTTTAAGCCGCTTGAGAGATTTCATTAGATTGCTGCCCTTGTCCCCGGCCAATGCTTCAGACTGATGTACAAGCAGCCCATAAATGGATCCTACCTGCAGTCGCTTCAAAGAATGAGTTAATTCAGAGTCTAGCCAGCTATCTAAATCATCTATGTAAGGGGGAATTAAAGGCAATTTTGTCACAATATCAAAATTCTTAACATCATTCGAGCCTAGTACACTCTCGCTTGCACCATAAGAAATTGCAGTATCTATAAGACTTACATCATGACTCAATGCAATTCTGAGAATTTCTTGCACTTGCTCAGTCGTCACTTTGCCCTGAGAATTTGCGATTCCGTATGACAAGCCAAACTGGGCACCACCAATAGCTAATTTCATATATATTGCCTAAATGCAGCAATCAAGCGGCATAAAACCCAATTTAGTTTAAACTTTAAACGACTCGTCAACATTTTTTAGTATCAATTTTCGTAGACTATCGACAGATTCCCATTCGGAGTTAGTCCCGGAGTTATATTTGAAGCCAAAGGGTACCTTTTGAGCAGAGTGATGAGTCATATACTCTTCCTCAGTATGCGAATACGATACAGCGGGGAGAATCGCGTAATACAAGCCAAGATCTAACGTATTTAGCGAATCAGTGTCCGTAATCATCTCCTCATGTAATTTCTCACCTGGCCTAATACCGACGACATCAGTCTCGCACTCTGGCGCAATTGCTTTGGCAACATCTAAGATGCGGTATGAGGGAATCTTAGGTACAAAAATTTCACCTCCCAGATGATTCTCTAAAGCATACATCACCATATCAACTCCCGCTTGCAGAGATATATTAAATCTAGTCATCTCTGGATGTGTAATTGGAAGTATCCCATCACTTTTCTTCTTTAGAAAAAATGGGATCACAGAACCTCTTGACCCCATAACATTTCCATAGCGGACAACGCTAAAGCGAACGTCCCTCCAACCTTTTATATTATTAGCAGCAGTAAACAACTTATCCGACACTAATTTTGTAGCTCCATAAAGATTAATCGGTGCACATGCCTTATCAGTTGATAGAGCTACCACATCTGATACCCCGCAATCTAGGGCCGCATAGATGATATTCTCGGCACCATCTATATTGGTTCTTATACATTCTGTGGGGTTATACTCGGCTGTATCAACTTGCTTAAGCGCGGCCGCATGAATAATCACATCAACTCCCTCACAAGCTCGCTTTAATCTTTCTTTATCTCTGACATCGCCAATAAAAAACCTGATATTAGGAAAAGTTCTTTCAGGATACTTAAGCTTCAAATTTGATTGCTTTAACTCATCTCGAGAAAAAATGATGATCTTTTTTACCAATGGATATTTTTCTAAGATAGTTTCAATAAATTTTTTACCAAATGAACCTGTACCACCAGATATCAATACAACCTTGCCGTCTAACATAATTTAAGATCTCTTTTTAATATTTTTTTAGTATAATTGCAAAGGGTGTGATATTAATTAGTTTTCACCATAAATATCTCTACTAAACACTTTGCCCTCATAATCTGCAAGCTCAGAACATGCGCGATTCGTAACTATTACATCACACTGATGTTTAAAAACCTTAATATCTTCTAGAACTTTAGAGCCGAAAAACTCATCAGCATTTAGTACTGGTTCAAAAATTACAACAGGTATACCTTTTGCCTTAATTCTCTTCATGATCCCCTGAATGGCCGAAGACCTAAAATTATCACTTCCGTGCTTCATCACAAGACGATAAAATCCGACAATCGTTGGATTTAATTTAAGAATTTCATCGGTTATCACGTCTTTGCGAGTCGTATTGGAAGTAACAATTGCTTTAATTAATGTTTGCGGAATTTGTTTATAATTCGCCAGAAGCTGCTTAGTGTCCTTAGGAAGACAATAACCACCATAACCAAAGGATGGATTGTTGTACCCTTCCCCTATTCGCTCATCCAAACATACTCCATTGATAATATTTTTTGTATCGATATTATTAATCAACGCATAAGAATCCAATTCATTAAAGAATGATACCCTCATAGCAAGGTAGGTATTGGCAAATAGCTTGACAGCCTCGGCTTCGATAGAGGGCATAAAGAGAGTGTCAATCTGTGCCTTTTCCGCCCCCTGTCTAAGCAATTTCGCAAAGTCTGAACCGAGCTTACACTGGCTTCCCACAATGATTCGCGATGGCCAAAGATTATCATGAAGCGCGCGGCCCTCTCGCAAAAACTCAGGAGAGAAAATAACTCGATCAGTCCGGAATTTTTCTTGAAGATACCTTGTGTGGCCAACTGGAATAGTCGATTTAATGACTACAAGCGCATCTCGATTTAAACTAAGCGCATCCTCGACTACAATATCCACTGAGCTAGTATCAAAACAATTCGTATCCGCGTCGTAGTTAGTGGGCGTTGCAACTATAACAAAGCTAACATCTCGATAGGCTACTTGCTTATCCAAAGTAGCGGCCAAGCACAGTGAGTTTTCGGCTAAGAAACTTTCAATCTCTGTATCAGCAACTGTGGATTTTTTATTATTAATACAACAGACTCTTTCCGGATCAATATCAAGCACTGTCACATCATTATGCTGAGCCAGGAGCACCGAGAGTGACATTCCTACGTAACCAGATCCTACTACTGCTATTTTTGCTCTTTTCATCAGGAAAATACACCGTTGTTGGTCACTAGCTAATCACCCTATGATAGCTAGCCGCTATTATATTAATCAGATCAGTGCGACTGCATGGTCTTATATTGTTTTCAAATCTCCCTGTCGCAATAAAATCCTCAGTTGACTCGTCAAAACTGGACTTATTAGGTAAATATTTTGCAATATAGGGATTTATTTCGTACTGACTGAAAATCTTTTCCAACACAATATATGGATCTTGCTTTACATTAAACGTAATTATCTCGAGATCATCTTTAATGAAGGCTGAGTTATATTTATAGACCTCAAGCATCGAAAATGCGCACGCAATTCCATGCTCGATTCCATATTTTAAAGTCAGCGGGTATGATATCGAATGGCATATTGCAGTTCTAGTTTGGCTAATTGCAAGGCCTGCAAATAAACTAGCCAATGAGAGGTTGCGCCTCAACCCAGAATTAGTACGGGCTTCATGTATAATTGGTAATGACTCCAAAGCCAAAACTGCTGCCTGCCTTGATAACGGCCGGGTCAGTTCATTCGCATTTACATTCCAAATCGATTCAAATGCTTGATTCAAAGCATCAAAGCCTGTAGATACAGCCACTTCTATCGGGGTTTTGGATAAAAAATCAGGGTCTATAAATGCTTTTTTCGCATACATTACAGGATGGCTTAACGATTTTTTTTGCTGACTCTTATAATCCCAGACCGTGGCAAATGGTGTTACCTCACTTCCCGTTCCTGCTGTAGTGGGAACTTGGATACAGTCTATCTCTTTAAAGCGTGAGAACAGGTTTGAATCATTTAGGAGATCATCAATATGTATACCTTTTTTAATGGCCGGGATACATACACTCGCCATTTTTGCCACATCCATCGCGCTACCGCCACCTAGACCGACAACGAAATCTAGTGAGCTTTCCCGATATTTATGACTAATTTCGATGATGTCAGTGAGTGATGGATTACTTTCAAAACCATGCTCAAATATCACGCTACCTAAACTAAAGAGAGCATTTAGCTCGGGATCTTTATTGTATCTACTATACGCAGTTGAGGAACAAATGATTAGGACACTTTTACCGCCACATTCCTCTGCAATTTGCCTTCTTACTAAACTGCCAAAGACTATTTTTACAGGGTTAAAGTAATTCACGATATCACCTAAAGGCTTTCATTAAAGCTGCTTTATTTTGGATAGGGCTAGAGGTTGGCCTACCCAGATCACTTCTTGAGCCCTTTTTTATCTTCACTTCGAGCAAATGAGGACCAGACTGACTCTTAATTTTCTCAATATAATTTCGTATCTCATCGAGTTTAGACATGCTTTTAGCAGAGGCATACCCACAAGCTTTAGCTATTAAGGGAAGATTAATCACATCCGCACACGTTGGCTGACCACCTACAGAGTCGTGTGCAGCATTATTTAACACAATATGAATCAGATTCTTAGCACCTGATTGGCCCGTCGAGGTGAGGTTTCCGAGGTGCATGATACTAGCGCCATCGCCATCGATGCAAAAAACATGTCTGTCAGTATTTTGAGCCACACCCAAAGCTATCATATTAGCGTGCCCCATTGAACCTACAGTTAAAAAATCCTTCTCATGGGTCTGTTGATTTTTAACTCGAATTTCGAAAAGCTCCCTTGATGGCATTCCTGTGGTCGATACAAAAATATCATCTACGCCAGAAGCCGCAACGATCATTTCAATAGCATCTTCGCGAGATGATTCAGCAATATCTGGTACGGTATTCTTAAGCTTATAGGGCCCAAAGGTACCTTTTTTTATCAGCAATACAACCGGTTGATTATTAGCGATTGTCAGCGCTACAGCTGACTTCAAAATCTCTTCAATACTCTTCGTTTCAGCACCAACAATTATCGTCGGGAGATCACACGCATCCAGTAGCTGCTCCATAACCTCACCCTGCTTAATATGCTGAGGCTCATCTTTAACGCCAGGCTCACCACGCCAACCCACCATTACTAGCATAGGGATACCGTAAACCTTAGCGTCAGCCAATGAAAGCAATGGATTTATAGCATTTCCAAATCCCGAGTTTTGCATATAGACCAAGGACAGTTTGCCAGTTGCAATATACTGGCCAACAGCTAAAGCAACAGCAGAACCTTCATTGGCAGTAATTAGATGCTCATTTGGTGTTGTGTTATCAGATATATAAGCACATATATTCTTTAATAATGAGTCTGGCACTCCACAGTACCTGCGAACACCTTCGTTTCTCAACGAATCAAAGAATTCTTTGACATCTATCATTATTTAGTCCCGGGTATCAAATTTAAGATTTCTTTAATAGATAGCATCCTGTCATCACACTCCAAAGATCGACTATGCTGTAAAATAGATTTGGCTGTGTCCTGCATCGCAGGAAAAGCGCTGCGCAGTAACTGATTGGCATATATAACTACATTGACACCTGCCTTCTCCAACTCGACTTCCGTGACAGCGTTAAAGCTCGAGGGAACCACAACCAGCGGCTTTTTGCCTTCAAACTCAGCGTATTGACGACAAAATTCAAATATTTCAGCAGGATCTTTTTTCCTACTATGAATCATAATTCCATCAGCCCCAGCACCTAAGTACGCCCTAGCACGCTCTATAGCGTCGTCCATACCGGCTTCCAAAATAAGACTTTCAATACGAGCAATTACCATAAAGTCATCGGTTACTTGAACGCTTTTAGCTGAAGAAATTTTATCGCAGAAATTTTCAATACTGTCTTGAGTTTGTGGTACCTCATTACCAAATAAGGAATTTTTCTTTAGTCCGGTCTTATCCTCAATAATAACAGCAGATACCCCGAGTCTCTCAAGCGTTTTTACTGTGAATTTAAAATGTTCAGTCTGACCTCCAGTGTCAGCATCATATATAATAGGCTTGGTGGTTACCTCTAGCACTTCACTTAAAGTCGACATCCTTGAACTTACATCAACCGCTTCAATGTCAGGCTTC
>MDTF01004998.1_pt1 | contig 11039 bp, 11 predicted proteins | sample 811191 | NCBI WGS metagenome assembly MDTF01 (sample SAMN05326649, study PRJNA326480) | marine metagenome | isolation source: seawater | place: Southern Ocean | collected 2011
AAATCTTAGCTTTTTTTATTTCACTTGTTAATTTTCTTTGTTTATTTTGAGAAACTGAAGTTATTCTTGACGGCATAATTTTATCTGTATCAGACACATATCTTTTAAGTAATTTTATATTTTTATAATCAACCACAGGTGCATCTTTTCCAGACAACGGACATTTCTTTGAAAACCTTGAGTCAGATTTTTGAAATAAACTAAGTTTATTTAAAGGATTTTGAGGGCGCTTATTTAATTTTTTGTTACTTTTTCTTTTCATTGCTATCTTTTTCTTTAAAATATTCCGTCTCTGTATCTAATTTTTTATATTTGACTGTTAAATGTCTAAGCAAGGAGTTGTCAATTATACTGTTTTTTCTTATTTCTTCTAACGTTTTGCTTTCACCTTTAAATTTATAATGAATATAAAAACCTTTGTTATAAGCTTTAATTTTTTTTGCAAAATTTAAAAGACCCCAATTTTCTACTTTTAGTACTTCACCGTTCGTTTTAGAAATAATATCTTTGTATTTTTTCTCAATTTTTTCTAATTCAGGAGTAGAAATGTCCTGTTTTGCTATTAATGTATGTTCGTAAAAACTCATTGTGCAATCATTATTGTTTATTTATTAAAAGAACGGTTTTATACTATTATAAGTACGTCAATTCAATACTAATAATGTTATAAAAACCATCTATACAAATGAAAGCTATATTATTTCCAGGACAAGGTTCACAAATAGTCGGTATGGGAAGTGAATTTTATAATAATTTTCCAAAAGTTAAAAAAATATTTTTAGAGGCAGATGATGCGATTAACTTTAAAATATCTAAAATTATACTTGAAGGTCCAGAAAGTGAGCTAAAACTTACTCAGAATACTCAACCATCAATACTTTTAGTTAGTTATGCAATTTTTTCAGTTTTAAAAGATGAATTTAATTTTGATCTAGACGAAGTTAAATATTTTGCGGGTCATTCTTTAGGAGAGTATAGCGCCTTACTTTGTTCTAACTCTTTGAGTTTTAAAGATGCTTTAAATTTACTTTTTGAAAGAGGAAGATCAATGCAAGAAGCTGTGCCTGTTGGGAAAGGAGGTATGCTTGCAGTGCTTGGTTCTAAAGTTGAAGAAATTAATAACTATATAATTCAATTAAAAGATAATGGAGTTTGTGAAATTGCAAATGACAATGCTGAAGGTCAAATCATCGTAAGTGGGAATATTGAAACTATTGAAGAACTTAAAAATATTTTAAAAATAAATAAAAAAAAAAGTATCACACTTCCTGTTAGCGCGCCTTTTCATTGTTCGTTAATGAATTCTGCCGCTGTTAAAATGAAAGAAAAAATTAATAACACAAATTTTAAAAAACCAAATTTTGAAATTATAAGTAATGTTACCGCTTTGCCAACAAGCAACCCAGAAGATATTAAAAAATTATTAATTAAACAAATTTATTCAAAAGTGAGATGGAGAGAGAGCATGCTTTTTATGAGAGACAAAGAAATTAATAATTTTATAGAAATCGGACCTGGTAAAATTTTAACAGGTCTAGCAAAAAGAATACTATCAGATAGTAAATCCTTTAGTATTAACTCAATAGATGATATTAAAAATTTAAACAATGAATCTTAAAGATAAAAAAATATTAATTACAGGCGCCACCGGAGGAATTGGATACAGCTTAGTTAAAAAATTCCATGAATTAGGTTCTATAGTTTTAGCCACTGGAACCAATCAGGATAAATTAGATAAACTAAAAAATGAATTTAAAAATATTAACATCAAGCAATTTAAACTAGACGAACATTCAAAAATAGAAAAATTTATAGAATCTTGTCATGAAGATCTTGGAGGACTTGATGTTTTAATCAATAACGCCGGAATAACATTAGACAATCTCTCTATTAGACTTGCAGACGAAAATTGGAAAAAAGTAATTGATATTAACTTAACATCAACTTTCTTGATGTGTAAATATTCTATAAAAAAAATGCTAAAAAACAAATATGGAAAAATTATAAACATCACATCTATTGTTGGCCATACTGGCAATGCTGGCCAAGCAAATTATGCTGCGTCTAAAGCTGGAATTGTTGCTTTCTCCAAAAGTTTAGCCATAGAATACGCAAAAAAAAATATAAATATTAACTGTATTTCGCCCGGTTTTATAAAAACTGAAATGACAGATAAGATTAATGATGAGTTTAAAAAAACACTTATTGCAAAAATTCCAAACGGAAACCTTGGAACTGGGGAGGACATCGCTAATTGTGCTGCCTTTTTATCCTCATATATGTCAGATTACATAACTGGGGAAACAATTCACGTTAATGGCGGTATGTATATGGCTTGACAATTATTGTTAATAATTTAATAACAAATCAAATTACAAATCCAAAAAATAGGAATTTAAATGTCTGATGTTAGTGAAAAAGTAAAAAAAATAGTTGCAGATCACCTTGGTGTTGAAGAAGAAAAAGTTACAAATGAAGCGAGCTTTATTGACGATTTAGGAGCAGATAGTTTAGATACCGTAGAATTAGTGATGGCATTTGAAGAAGAATTTGGCTCAGAAATCTCTGACAGTGAAGCAGAAAAAATATTAACGGTTGGTGATGCAATCAAATTTATTGAAAGCAAGTCTACTAGTTAACTTTTACTTTAAGACTGAACAAAAATGACTTCCAGCAATGGTAGCATAATGGTTATTTTATCCTCTCCTTCAGGAGCAGGCAAGACAACATTGACAAAAAAAATTCAGCAAAAATATCAAAATTTTAAAATATCTGTATCTCACACAACAAGAAAACCAAGATCAAATGAAGTAGAAGGAATTGACTATTTTTTTACAGAAAGGAATAATTTTGAAAAAAAAATTGCCGACAATGAATTCTATGAGCATGCGAAAATATTTGACAACTTCTATGGAACATCAAAAAGCTCTGTTAACAATCTTTTAAAAAAAAAAAATGATATTTTATTTGATATAGACTGGCAGGGAACTCAACAACTTTCTAAATTTAAAGAACTAAGTTTAATTAAAATATTTTTAGTACCTCCAAACAAGAAAGAGTTAGAAAATAGACTAATTCAGCGAAATCAAGATAAGCCCGAAGTCATTACAAAAAGACTAAAAGCTTATGATGATGATATTTTTCATTGGTCTGACTACGATCATATAATAATCAATGATAGTTTAGATCATTGCTTTCTTCAGATTGAAAAAATTATAATAGAAGCAAAAAAAAATTTTAACAATTAAAGCCCGTCTTCAAAGCTAGCAGTAATTTTATAGTACTCTTTTTCAGATATTTTACTTGGTCTTAAATTTAAGTTTATATTAATTTTTTTTGCTACTAAATCTGGATTTTTAAATAATTTTTTAAAAGCTTTATTAATCATTTTTCTTTTCTTTGAAAAAAAAACATGGGTAATCTTTTCAAGATTAGAAATATTTTTAACTTGAAAATCTTTATTTATAACTGGCTCAAATACTAGAACGGTAGATTTAACTTTTGGAACCGGATAAAAGCAATTTTCAGAAACGTTAAAAGAATCTACAATCTTTAACCTTGCACTAGTTAAAATAGACAATCTACCAAAAGAGGAAGAGTTAGTTTTTGCCAATATTTTATCTGCAACTTCTTTCTGAAACATTAGAATTAATTTTTTATATTTAGGTAACCATTTTTTAAATTTAATCAATTTAGCTAATATCTGAGACGAAACATTGTAAGGTAAGTTACCTATTATTATTGTATTTAATTTTACTTCTTCTTCTAATTGAAACTTTAAGATATCTTTATTAAAAATTTTTAGATTCTTTTGGTTAATTAATTTATTTTTTAAATAATTTACTAATTTATAGTCTTTTTCTATCAAAATTAAACTTTTGGGATTTTGATCTATAATTTTTTTAGTCAAATTTCCTGTACCAGGTCCAATCTCAATAATATTACTGTTTTTGATTTGAGACGCTTTTAGTATTTTATCAATAATATTGTTATCAATTAGAAAATTTTGTCCTAATGATTTTTTAGGTTTAATCATTAACTTTATCAAAGAAATTAACGGCACTAATTAAGCTTTGCGGATTAGCTTTGTTCAAACCGACTATGTCTTGAGCTATTCCATGATCTGGAGATACTCTAATATATTTCAAGCCTAAGGTAATGTTAATAGCATCATACCCATAGATAGCTTTAAATGGTGCCAAAACTTGATCATGATACATTCCCACTATTACATTAAAATCAAATTTTTTTTGATTACTAAAAATAGTATCAGCAGGAAAAGGGCCATTAATTTTTAGTCCTGCAAATCTTAATTTTTTTATAGCTGGCTTTATGACTTTATTTTCAATTGAATTATTTCGGTGTTCACTATTATGTGGGTTTAAACCCAATACAGCTATTTTAGGTTTATTTTTAAATAATCGGGAATAAGAATTATTTAGAGTAAGTATCTTTGCTTTTAATAATTTAAAATTAATTTTACTAGTAATATTCTTAATTTCTAGGTGCGTAGTTAATGGAACAACTGAGAGTTTATTGTTATAAATCAACATTACTTCTTTATCTTTTACATTATTTTTAGCAGCTAAATATTCAGTTACACCTAAATATTTACCGTCAAAAATAGCTTTATTTATAGGAGCATTAATAAATCCTTTAATTTTATCGTTGACAGCTAAGTTGTGAGCAATATCCAGACATTCAAGAACATAATTTTTAGTATTTGTTATTTTATTTTTAAAAACAGATTTAAATTTACAAGTTACATTTAAAATGTTGAGTTTATTATTACTAAGCTGATCAATTGAACTAATTTCCATCAAAGGAATTTTTAACCCAATCTTATTAATTTGATTTTTTATAAGAAGATAATTGCCAATAACAAAAAATTTTTTTTTATTTTTTTTTATTTTCCATGTTTTTACTATAATTTCTGAATTAATACTGTTTGGTTCTCCAGCAACTATAGCAATTAATTTTTTCATTTGAAATCTATAAGAATTGAGTTTTCTAAACTTATAAAATGAGATCTAGAAAACAAAGCAAGTTTATCATTTTTTCTTTGCGATAAAATTTTTTCCTTCAATTCACTAAGTGCAACTTGATTTGTATCTTTTTTAATATTATTAATTTTTAAAAATGAAAAAGAATCTTCATTTAATATTACTGAAGTTATTTGGTTAATTGAGGTATTTTTTATTTTCTTCAAAAATTTTTCAGAAAGTGCATCACTTACAACCCATCCAATAAGACCACCATTTTGAGCAGTAGAAGATATACTAATTTTTTTTGCAGTTGATTCAAATCCCTCTTTACTAATTAGCTCTAAAATTTCTTTAATCTTATTTTCACTATATTCTGATTTAGAAATCTCTATTTCGGATAAATTATACTCAATATTTTCAAGGTTTTTAATTTTTTCAACCTCATTTTCTACTTCAATGACATTTATATTAATTTGATTGTTATAAATCATATAAATCAATGAATTCCAAAGCAATGCTATTTTATGTTTCTCAATTAATGAATCGTAATTTAAATTGTTTTGACTAAAAATTTTTTTCAATCCTCTTTTGTCAGTTTGAAAACTCTTTTCAATTTTTTGAACATAATCCTGTAAATCTTTTTTATTAAAATTTTCTATTTTAAATTTTTTTATTTCACTTTCTTTAATCAACTGTGCAATTAAATTTTTTATTGCAGCATTTTTATTATTATTAATATTTTCTTGGTTAATTTCTTGCTTACTCAACACTAAAGTCATAATTATTTCATTTTGTACATCTAGTGAGGTAATTATTGAGTTTCCAACCTTAGCAACAATATAGCTTTTAATCTGCGCTTTTAATTCATAGAAAGTAAAATTAGTTATTAAGAAAAAAATACAGATTCTTGATAATATTTTTTTCATTATTTCGAGGTTAAGCTTGGACTATTAAGTTGCGCAAAAGGAATTATTGATATTGTAAACATTAAAGTATTACTAGGTTCAATATCTTTATCAGTATAAAATTCTCTTCTGTAGGCTAAGCCGGCTTTTAAACAATCATTTACATAATTATAACTTAAATTATAAAATTCTGAAGAATTAGTTAAAAAATTTCTTTTCGTGGAAAAATTTAATTCAGTTGAATTACCTAATTTAAGATCTACTCCAGATTTAACAAACTCTTGGCTCCCAACATGATTTCTTTCTTGTAAATAGCTTATATTAAATTTTACTTTCTCAAAATTAAAATTTGAACCAACTTCATTATAATTAAAGCTATTGTAGCTTTGGTCTAAAGAGAAGTTATAACTTAGATTTACATTATCATTAATTTTATATTTAGACTCACCCACAACATCAGAAAACTTTTGATCCAAAGAAGTACTAGATGGAATGTCCATATTTTCTTTCTCACTTATAACTTGACCAGCTGAAAATGAAAATATCTCATCACTTATATTGTTTTCTTTATTAATTTCATTTTTTTTGTATTCAAAACCAATTGATGTGCTCAAACCCTTCTCAATCACATCTAATTCATTTGTTTTGTTTAAATCAAATAAATTTGCATAATCAAACCTTTCACTTACGTCTCGTATATTTCTCATATGACCAGGAGCGTACCTCAAGAGAAACTTAGGCGTTAAAGTATGAAAGGTTTTATTTGCAAGATCATTTTTATAAAGACCTAATTTTGCAAAGTAACCTAGCGCCGAGTTTAATTCTGAATTTGTGGTTTGATTTTTATATTTTTCAGTTTTATCAGCTTCGTAATTTACAGATTTAACTTGACCTTCAAAATAATTTTCAATTCCAAATTTGTTCAACCATTTGGTTGATTTCCAATTAAAATTATTAACCAGGAAATTAGTTTGTTTATTGGTCTCAAAATTTCGAATTTTTATATGAGAGTCTAAATCAAGAAAGCCATATTTTTCATTCTCCATCAAATTTTTTTCAATATTAAGTGGTAATAGATATTCATATCTTAGATTTCCACTTTTACTCGTGTCTTCATATACACTAGGGTTCAATCCAAAGAAAAAATCTTTATTTTGGTAAGTAAGATTGGCTGAATTTTCCAGAACATCTTCTTCTTTATTTGCAAGAGCAGAATTAATATCATAGACTTTAAAGTATGTATCATTTGAAACTTTCTGTAAATTTATCTCTAGATCACTATTTCTTTCATTTTCATCTATAAAATTTGTAATAAAGTTTGAAAATAAATGGGTACGTGATCCACTTGTTTTTTTATTATTTTGTTTTTTGTAACCTTGTGTGTAACCGGCATCAATAGTTAAAGAAGATTTTTTAAAATCTTGTTTATACTCAGCTAACATAAGTGGATTTTCATTAAAATATAACTTTGGAGTTATAGTAAGATCTCGGTCGTTTGCTATGTTCCAAAAATATGGAACACCAAAACCTGTACCTACAGTAGTACTATTACTTAATGTAGGTGCTAAAAATCCAGACATTCTTTTTACAGTTGGATCTGGGTGAGAAAATTTAGGAGAAAAAAAAATTGGAAAATCGTATACTTTTAAGACAACATTTTCGTAATAAATAATTTTTTTTGCCAAGTCATGTTTAATTTTTTCGGATTGTAAGGCCCAAGGTGGACATTTATCTCCTTCTCTATTTTTACAATAAGTAAATATCCCCTTTTCAAATGTGTTTATGTTTTCTGATAAAGCAACAGTATTAGCAAAAAATCTTGGTTCATTACTACTATTTACAGAAAAACTTTCCTGATTTAAAAAGGCTTTGATATCTGTACCTATAATTTTTTTTTTATTTTCATCTATATAAATTTCAGAAAAATTATAAATATTTTTATTTATACCTATTATTTTAATTTTTCCCTTGGAAAAAAAAATACTGTTAGTTGTAGAATAGTCAAACATATCTACATAAATTTTATTCCCATCTTTGTCTGTAATTATAGTTTTATAATCTGAGCGTATTAATTTTTTTTCATTATTAAAAATTACATTAGTGCTCAAGATTTCGTAACCACCAGAAGTGATAATTCGTGTTTTGCCTTCAGTTTCAATTATTTGATCTAGTTTTCTATATTTAGCATATTCAGAAAAAAGTTTATTATTTTTTTCATCACGTGCATTCACGTTGCCGGTGAACACAGTAATCTTATCCTTGTCATTATATTTTACATTAGATGAATTTATTTCTAATTCAGCCAAAGCGAAATTTAAATTTAAAAAAATAAAAAACAGGGTAAATGTATAGAAAGTATTATTTTTCATTAATTTGAATGATACCAATTAAACAAAATAATCCTACTGCAATTACAGGCATCCAGACAGATAGTGCCAAGCCAATTCTCTCCGTTTGACCTAAGGCAATAGACAAATCCTTAAAGTAAAAAATAACAACAGATGATAATATAGAAAGTGTTATGTAATAGTAATTATGTCTAACATTTACAGTTCCGATAGTAAAGATAGAAGCTAAAATCACCATTAGAAATAAAAAAAAAGGAAGAGAAATAAATTTGTGAATTTTTTCATTTAATAATTTTTTGGAATAACCTATATCATTCAATTTATCATAATCTTTAATTAAGCTAATAAATGATATTGTATTTAAATTTTTATAAAGCGAAGTGATTTTGTTTAAATCATTATTAGTAAGAAGTTCATAGTATTCAAAAAATTGTTTTTTATTATAATTATCAAAATTATAAACAGTTGTATTTTTCATACTCCAAGGATTGTTAACAATAATTGCAGATTCTGCTTCTATACGCTTGGAAATATTATTATTTAAGTCAAAAACATAAACTGAAATTTTTTTTAAGGAATCTCCTTCTAATTTTTCAGCATTTATTAACCTATATCCATTATCAATAATTTCTTTAATCCAAACTCCGTTTTTATTCACCGATATTAAATGGTCTACATCTCTAGCGTGTTTAGCCTTTTCAGTTTCGTAATACTTAACTAGTGCTGATGTTAAAGGATTTATGACAATTAAAACAAAAAAACCCAATAGAAAAGAAAAAATTGAAATAATTAATGTAATTTTGAGGTTTGAGTATCCAAAAACTTTTACTGACAATAAATCTTTAGTAGATTTTATGTGGAGAAAGTAAAATACAGAAGCTAAGAAGATTACAAAGGGCAGAAGATCTATAATTAAAGTTGGTACAAAAGAAAAAGATAAAATAAATGGTAAGGCAAAAGATTCATTTAAGTTTTTAAAAAATTCAATTTCTTCAAATAGATTTAATATAATTCCAAGAGCTAAAAAAATCAAAACAGCATTTATTACTATCTTGAAATAATTAACCATTAAATACAGATTTATAATTTTACTCATTAGGATATTCTTTCATAAATTAATTTTTTAATTAAAATTAAATAAAGTATCAAAAATAGAAACAACGGCAAAAAGAAGTATAAAGAAAAATTTAAAAAAGAAAATCCAGTATACTTTAAAATAATTTCTGCAAAAATTAAAACTAAAAACCCAAACACAAACACAATATATTTTTTTAAAAAATTATATTTTTTTTCTTTTTTATAAATTAATAAAAAAGAAGTTATTATAGAAATTAAAGGTATGTATAACGGCATACCTATACGACGTGCTAACGCTTCAGTTGCACTTTTTTTGTTGTCTTTAAGCGAGCAATTTTCAATAATTATACTTGTATCTGTGTTTAATAAACATTGAAAAAGCTTATAGCTTGAAGTTTCTTGTACCTTTGGATAAATAATTGTCCTAGAGGCAAAATTTTCAATACTTAATTCTGTTTTTTCAAAGTTGACACTTTTAATTTCATTTTTCTTATTTAAAGTTTGGATAATTCCATCAAATAGAATTAATTTTTTCTCTTCTGCAAATCCTCTTTTTGCAATGATCGTTGTGTTTTTGGAACTTTCAGCCTCACTAATTAACGTATTTAAACTACCAATCCTGTCTTTGATAAATATATTAATCAATTCATTATTAGGATTTTTTTTTTCAATATAAAAAGTAACTCCTTTAAAAGTATCACTGAATGCGTTTGATCTAAGAACAGAATTTACTTGTTTGGATCCTGTATCTCTCAAGAGTGAGCGTGACTCGTTCAGTGCCAGTGGATTTACTACTAATCCTAGAAAGATTTGTGCAAGAGCAATAAAAAAAGCAATACTAAAAAAAACATAAGCAATTTTGATTTTACTTACTCCCGCTGTCCATAAAATCAATAATTCTTTCTGTCTTTCAAATTTTGCAATTGTGATTGTGAGAGCTAATAAAAAAGACAAAGGTATAAAGCGTGTAATAATAGTTGTAATATTTAAAATTGAATATTTGAAGTATATGCTTGCCGAAAAACCATCTTCAATCATTAAATCCAAAAAATTGACAGCACGCACTGTCCAGGCAATTGCAGTAAAAGTTAATAAAATTGTTATGAAATTTTTTAAAATTTCTATAGTTATGTGGTTATAAATTTTGTTTTTTAGCATTAAAATACGATGTATATCTAAAGCAACTTTTGATAAAACTCAATCTACAGTTGATCTAAATGACTAATTTTTCCATTGAAATCTTATATATTTGGACTTATATACCATTCAACTCTTACAGAGTGTATTTAAAAACTTATGTCTATTAAAATTAACTACTCAAACAAAGAAAGCAGTAAATCTTTAGCTAATCTTGTCTTATTTACTGATGAAAAATTCAATATTAGTAATTTAAAAAAATATATCTCTAACGCTGAGTTTTCCTACATAAAGGATTTGTTGAAAACGAGTGATTTAAAAAAAAGTATATTTGTTTTTGAAATCAATTCAAAAAAAAAAATAATTTTAATTTCTATCAAAAAAGATTTGAAGAGCTTTGACATAGAAAATTTAGGCGCTGAATTTTATAGATATATAAATTACGGAAAGAATAGTGAGTACCTTATAAACTCTGATAGTGTAATTAGTGAATATGAAAATTTAATAGATTATTTTTTACATGGATTAAAACTTAAATCTTATGAATTCAATAAATATAAAACAAAAAAAGAAACAAGACTTATTTC
>MDTF01012989.1_pt1 | contig 11039 bp, 4 predicted proteins | sample 811191 | NCBI WGS metagenome assembly MDTF01 (sample SAMN05326649, study PRJNA326480) | marine metagenome | isolation source: seawater | place: Southern Ocean | collected 2011
GCGGCGACGGTGCGGGCGACGGCATAGTAGTAATTAATAAATCAAGTCTACGATTAGAAAAATGTGAAATTGAAGGTGTGGGTGGTTTTGGATTACATGTAGCTGGAGGGTCAAATTGTGAAGCAGTTGGTTGCACGATTTCAAACAATGGATGTCCAGGTGTATGGGTAGATGGTGATCAATCGTCTTGTAAGTTAAGAGATTCTATTGTACATAACAACAGTGCGGAAGGCGCAGCAGCGATTAATCGTGCACGTTTAGAAATTATGGGTGTCACTGAAATTCATACCAATAGAATGGCTGGTGTTATGGCGGATGAAGGTGGTGTTGTGTCAATTCAATCCAAAGATGCTAAATGTTATGGTAATAATATTTCTTCAGAAAAAAACAGCGAATCGAACGGGATGCAAAAATGTGAAATGAATGCAGGAAAAGTAATGGATGAGTGGGGGGTGTGCAAGAACGGGAAATTGAATTTATCACGAATGTAGATGTGGTAATTTGTGTGTGTATCAATTTGTAAACTATGTAAATTATTTGTAGCCAAAAAAATTATAAAATATTAAAAGTTTGGTAATAAAAGACCTTCTATACGTGTAGTTGTTTTAGTATAGCTCGACAAATACGGTACGTAATTTTGTTCAAATATATTTCCCGATGATTACACGTAGTACCTACCACAGGACTGCCATCTCTCCTGCCGCTGCTTTAGCTCTATTTTTTCTCATATTTTGTGCCCTTATCGTTGCATTTGTACCTCCACTCCTCATTGCATTTCCACTTATCATTCCTTTACTTTTTCGCCTGTTTGCTTCCTTTAAAAATACTTCCGCTTCTCTTTTTACACTAGTTGATTTCATTGCTTTTTGGATAGTAATATTTGCCAAAGTTTGTCGCCTCACATAATGTTCTACATCTTCATTTCTTTCTTTTTCTAAAGATAATTTTGCATTCCTTTTCTTTTCCTGCACTAAATCTTTTTGTCGTTGTATCTCGCGTGGGTCTGGACGCATTGATTTCACTACTCTTTTCAAACGTAAACTTGCTTTTTGAAATCTAGCTTTTCTTTCATTAGGTGGTCGAACACCTTCCGTTAGTACTAAACGTAACATTTCTGCACCATGAATACCATGATCACCACGAAGACGTCGATCTTTACCTGCAGTCATTTTGGAAGAGCCAGGATTCATCGCTTGATATCGTTGCCCTTCTTCCATTTCAAAATCAACAGAGGGTGTATAAGATGATGCATAACTACTGACACTTTCGTTATCTGAATCCGAAGAAGAGGAATCGGAAGAAGAGGAAGAATAACTCTCATCATCGTCATCGTCGTCATCACGGTCTTTTTTTGCTGTTTTGTTTATTTGAAAAGATACCGCTTTTCTATTCAATACCTTGCTTACATCTTGTACTGCACCGTTAATCATCTTTGTACCCAGCATTTGTGCCATACTTATTCTTTTCGATATATTTGGAACCATTGGTATTTTTTTGGAATTATTAGCACCAGTACTTCTGGTTCTTCTACGACTTGAATTAAATTGATTTGACATTCTTTTTAATTGTGCATCTCTTTCATCCATATATTTTAAAATGGCAGAGGCACGTTTTAATTCATACGACAAACTTATTTCCATTTGACGTTTGATTAATGGACCCAATGTCCATTTTGGATCTTGAAATCCTTGCCATAATTTACCCAACACGTCTTCATCGTCTTCATCGTCTTCATCGTCTTCACTGTCTAATGTACCACCAATAGCATCCAATGAACGAAGAATAACAGCTTGATCTTGTCCACTGGAAGCATACGCTCGAACACCTTTTAATAAAGAAATGTCACACACTGCATCATGGTGACATTTTTTTGCATCGACCAGTTGTGCTACATCACCACTTAATACACGTCCGTATTGAAGTTTAGAACGACTTCTTGAATCTTCAGCATATGCTCGATACGCATAGGCTCTTCTAGATGCAGCAGTTTGCATACCTGACCTTATTTTTTTCTTGGCGTCCGTGTCATTTTCATTGTCATTGTCTATTTGTTTTTCCCCCTCCACTTCTTCTTTAGGAACACCTTTGCTATGTAAAAGATGAAGAAAATCACGTGCATGTTGTCCATTGTTGAGTGTGCTGTCTTTTTCAGCGGCTGCACTTTTATCCGCTTCTTTTCTTTCTTTATTCGATGCTGTTACTTCCGTCATAAAAGTGAACATTCCACTATTTTTTTCTTTGCCTTCTTTTTTGTCTTCTTTTTGCCGTAAAATTTGTGCTGCTTTGACACGTTCAGATAACATGCTTTTTCTACGTTTCATTTTACCCAACCACGATAAACCTACTAGTTCCGATACTTCTTCTTGCGGTTCGTTTGTTTCTGGTAATGGATCTTCAAAAACTCTTGGCGATGCTGCTAATGCTTCTTCCAATTGTTCTCTGGCAGACATTGTTGTACTTCTTAGATCAGGATGCAAAACATCACCTAATTTCTTTGGATTATCAATATCATTTTTCTCACCATCTTCACCGTCACCTATTGATTGAAATTCTTGTACACGTAATTTCAAAATTAAATAACGCAAATTCCATTTTAATACACTACCGTTGCTATCACCTGCTATTAAACAGGTACCAGTTTGATCCCAACACATGTCTGTTATATCTATAGTTTCGCCATTTGGGTGCACCGATGTTTTCATAACCCATGGTGCACTTGCAGCTAATGCAGGTGAGACATGAACAATAGGTTCTTTGTGATTGTAAAATATCATTAATGGACATTGACGAATATAAAACGGTCGACAACTCCAAATATGTACTGAACCATCACTATATGCTACTGCCAACATTGGATATGGTTTTAAAAAACTTATAGAAGTTACGGCATGTCTTTGACCACTATTTTCAGCACTAGTGGCAGCAATACACATGCCTTCTGTATTACCTGTACCAGCATCTAAAATGACCACGTCACCATCGGAACCACCCCAAGCTAATAAACCAAGAGATGGTGCTTGTACTAATGAAGTTACTTCACATGGCCTTACTAAATGATTTCTAGTAAATAAACGAACCACATCATGTCGTGTTCTTCTAAATACTTCTCCTTTTTGTCTTCCATGTTTAGAAGATTGGTTTTTTTCTGTTTTTGCATCTCCCTCATTTTTATTTTGATTTGTTCCATCCTCTTTAGATGAATTGTTCTGATTGTCATTATATTCGTCTTTATCTTCACCACCATCGTCCAAACCTTCTCCATCGTCCAAACCTTCTCCATCGTCTTCTTGAACAATTAATTGACCACGAGAAGAAGATGAATAGATGCAATCTGTGACACGATTGAATAATATACATAACACTTCGCCGCCATCGCTGTGTACTACAAGATCTCTTAATAATTGACCATTTGCACATTGATACATTCTTACTCGACCTAATGTATCACCCAAAATAAATTGACGATATTGATCATCAAAACAGATCGCTGTTATTTCTACTTTCTCTTCTTCTATTATATTTTCAAATGATTTTAATAATTTACCAGTCACAGCATCCCATGTCTTGCAATTTCTGCCACCTGCTGTTAGAAACGAACACGTCAATGGGTTATAGAGAACCGTCGTTGAAACATGTACATCAGCTACTCTAGGATTTTCAACTTCGTCGTATGCATATACTCTTAAATGTCGTTCGGTAGATACCATAATACGATTGCCTTCTGGATGATGTACATAACACCAACTCAAACAATCACCACCTGTCTTTTTTGTGATGTCTTTAAACATATCTGGATTTGGTGTATTTGGATTATGAACATGATCGTATCGATGATTTTCAGATCCTGCTGCTTCATGTGTTGCTAATGTTTGTACACATGATAATGTTCTTAAATCCCATACCCGTACATTACCTTCAATATCTACGGAAATAGCTTCGTATGTTCCTTCAATACATTCAACACTCAGAATAGAACACGTATGTCCACGTAACTTTCCACTTGGTCGTGTTTCAACATATGGATTCCATACTAATATTTCATGGTCAAATCCACAACTTAACAACACTCGTTGATCATTTGAAAAAGAAACAGATGCTACACCACGAATATGACCACGTAATATTTTTAATGGTGCATCGGAACGTAAATTCCAAATTCGTACTGTAGAATCCATTGAACCAGACACAAGAAGACGCAAAGACGGTATGGAGACAAACGAAGTCACAGTATCAGTGTGTCCTTCCAAAATAGATTCTACATACATATTTGCTACATCCCATCCTGTAATTTTACCACTTACACCTCCTGTGTATAATGTACCAACTCTTAAACCTGTATTCGTTCCGTCCGTCAAAGCCTTGGTTTTACTTTTCCATTGTTTACTACCACTACTTGATTGTGCTGAATTTTTCCCAGGAGATCCAGTCTTACTATCGTTTTTACTGCTTTCATCTTGAGCCAAACCGGCATCCGATGCATTGACCCAATGTAAACTACACATTTCTTCATCCACTGGCATTAATTGTCTTAAATCATGTTTTTTTGAATCCCAAAAACCTAATGTTAAATCAGCACTCGACGTTACAATATATTCCATACATGGTATGTAACAGACAGCTAAAACAGCACTTTTATGTACACCTTCACCACATCGTTCAATCAATCTACCAGTTCTGGATTCACGTATTGTAAATGTACCTCGATGTATAGCATTTCGATCACATGTGATATATGTCATTCCACCATTAACTTTTTTTTGTCCAATTCTTTCTTCGTCAATTGACGATGACGTTCTTGGATCATTTTTTTGTCTTGCCATACGCATAATGTTAGATTTTTGAATATCCCATTCATCACCACGCAATACAAATGACTGCATGTTTTCAATGACGCCAATGCCTTCCCGGTATCCTAAATGTGTTCGTAGTAATTTATATTTTTTAATACTTTCATTTGCTTTTTGATCATTCGCCATTCCTTGGGAAACACAATAACTGGTAAATTCATCCCATTCTAATGTACCATCACCATTAATATCAATTTGTTCAAATAATTCACACAAATTTCTAGCTAATTGCAAACGTGCTTTCCCTTTAATATGTACAATTTTACCATCGCTCGTGTGATGTGTGTGGTGGTGTTTGTGATGCAGATGATGATGATGATGTTTATGCATTGCTTGAATTTCATTTTCTTCTTCTTCGTTCACGGGAACAAATCCCAACATTAATTCTATAAATTGTGCCAAAGTTAAACCACCTGGATTCATATCAAAGCCACGTCTTAAACCAGACATTTCATCTTGATCAACTTCTGTCATTACACTTCTTGCTATGTTTTCATCGGCGAAAAATTTAGCGGTATCTGCTACTCTTTTCATAATTGCTGTTAATACTTGCATTCGACGATTCGCTCGATCTTGTTCATCGTTACGCATATGTTCCAATTCTTCCATTGTATGGGTACCGGTCTGATTGGGTATATCAATATGTAATAGTTCCGAATCGGTATTTGCGTGGTTTGATGCTGATTTTTTACGTTGAACAATATGTGATTTATTTGTGTGTGTGTGTTGTCCTGTTAATGGGTGTGTTGAATATTGTTATAGTTTTATTGAACAAAAGGAGATCGAGAACAAAAAAAAAGAAATGAACCATAATGGAAAGTACAAAAAAGTTAATTACACATTGTTAGATTGGTTGGATAAAAAAAAGATACAGGTTTGAAGTTGGACATGGTCATTAACGAAAACAGAATAATTAACAACCGCATTAAATCAATAGCAATAGCAATAGCAATAGCAATAGCAATAGCAACAAAATATACAATTGTCGAGGCTCGTTTCGTGCGAACACGTTATCGGATTTGTGAATTTCACTCTCGTCTTGTTTTCACAATTTAATTTACCTTTTAATTTATTTAACAATTCTTGTTCATGTTGTATGTGTTTCTGTGAAAATTGTTTTTTACGATGTCTTTCTATTCTGACTTCTCTCATTGCTGGTGTTTCTTGTGCCATTGGTATATAACTTCTTCTACTTGCAAAACGATTTTGTAAAGTGTTGTTTTGCGGTCCTTTTTTACGTTTTTTACCTGCCGGTGCTGATATAAGCATACGATGATGATTTTTATCTGCGGATTTTTTGTTGCCTTTAGTTGCAGCAGTACCACCAAAGATCATTCGCATGTGTTTCTTTTGTAAATTTGTATTGACATTTTTTTGTACTTGTGCAGGTAATATAATTTCAACCGGTGCAGCACGTTTCATATTTCTTTGATCCAATTGAAAAAAAGAAGTTGTAGCGGATATACGTGGACTGTGGAGCGAAGTAGGATTTTCTACGTTCCATTGATCTTCTTCTCGTTTGAAAACGATGTTACGTGCGTCTTGGAGAACCGATGTCACATCTTTTGTCGTCAAAGTTCTTGCAGGATTTGGTGTCTTGTTGGTGGTACTGGTTGTTTTGTTTGTTGACGGTCTGGTAGCTTGGAAATGCGCATATGAAATTATGGGTTTAGTTGGCATTGTTAAATTGAAGTAGATTTTTAAAAAGGAACTGTATGTGATATGAATGTCATTGTTGTAAGCGTTATACAATTGCTGTGCTGACTGTGCAACTCCTAAACCTTTTAAAACTAACGCTTCTCCTTTTGTTCTTTTGTTCGCAAATTCGCAAACCAAAATAATATTTTGTCAAGTGTCAAGTTGGGGAGATTTACTGACATGAAATTAATATCGTGACGTGTGTGTAAACGAGCGAGCTACTGTAATCGATAAAGCATCTCTATTTTAACTGTTCCACACACAAGCAATGTTACCAAAATTACTAACATTATGTCTCTTCGTCACCTTGATTCAAGCACAAAAAGACAAATCAAACAAAGACAACGACGAAGAACAATGTACAAATTTAAAAACGTTCACCGACTCAACTTCCAACACCAATACCAACACAGAATCCAATGAAAAACCAAATGTCAAAGCGAGCAAACAATTTACGAAACAAAATACAGCTTCTAAATCGGTACCATTGCGCCCAAACATCATACTAACGCTGTTTGATGATCTAGGATATCATGATTTAGGTAACTACGACAATGTAGCAAGACACCAATGCAAAACACCAGTTATGGATCATCTAATGTCAACAGGTGTACGTCTTCAGAATTTCTACGCGATGCCAATCTGTTCTCCAACACGGGCTGCTATTATGACTGGACGTTATCCCATTCGATACGGTGGAAATTGCGGTACGCCACCTGGTCTTGCTGCCGATCAAGGATGGGCACCACTAGGTGAACCGATGTTAGCTGAACGTTTGCGTGATGCGGGTTATGTTACTAAAATGGCAGGGAAATGGCATTTAGGACTATCAACACCTAAAGTGACACCAACCGGTCGTGGTTTCAATGAATTTTTTGGAAAATATCGAGGAGGAGGTGATCATTGGGTACATACAACTGATATATTTGCAGATCAAAAAGTAGGAAGCGTGTGGCCAGGTCATCCATCTTATGTTGCCGCCGACGGTATGTTAGATTTACATCACGATAAATGGAACAAAGATGGCACACACAGTCATCGTCACATCGGTCATATGAATGGTACCCATTCAACAGATGTGATTACTAATGCTGCCATTAATATGATTAAACAACACGATCCACAAGGTCCACCTATGTTTTTGTACTTGGCGTATCAAGCACCACATTGGCCTGTACAAAATCCATCGGGTACCGAAGAAAGACATTTCGGTGTACCTTTAATGGGTAAACAAAGAAGGAAATGGTGTGGGCTGGTTTCACACATTGATGATAATATTGGACGTCTGTATGCTGCGTTACATGCACAAGGAATGGCTGACAATACTTTGTTTTTGGCATTGTCCGACAACGGTGGTGATATTAGAACTGGTGCAAGCAATTATCCATATCGTGGTGACAAAATGACGTAGGTTTAATCTGTTTCATTGGACCCTAACAATAACACAGCTGCTATTGTCACGTACTAACTTTTCATTCTCTTATCTCTTTGTATTATTAATTGAAATCATCCTCACTTGACCGTATGGTCTCCTTCTTCAGTCCATGGGAAGGTGGTACGAAAACACCATTGTTTATATCTAGCACAAACAAAGATATAATACCTAAACATTTGAGAGGAACAATTAATAATGGTTTGGGTCATGTTACTGATTTATTTTCTACGCTTTTATCAGTAGCTGGTGGTGATATTACACCGAACGAACGTGGACCCATGGATGGTTTGAATTTATGGCCTTCCTGGATGAGTGGAAAACACAATCAATCACCACGTACTGAAATGTTATACAATATTGATAATGATGGATTAGCATCAGTCGGAGCAAAACTTTTTGCTGGTGGTGTTAGTATGGGTTCAAAAATGAAACCTCAGGAAGCTATAAGTATGGTAGTACGAATGACACATGGAAATGTACCGATTACTTACGGAGCAATACGTGTTGGCAAATATAAATTAATTAAAGGCTATCCAGGACGTAGTGATTGGTATGGTACTGATCCTACTGAAACATTTTTAGCAGATTACATTATGGGTCCAGATGCCACTGATTACGATTTATTGGCATCTGGTGGACCGTTTAATGATATGAAAGTGGGTGATGGTGGTGGCAAAGACATCAACGATGACCTTCAAGGTGCTGCGAATATGCGTCAATATTTAAAAGATATGTGGTTGTTTGATTTAGAATTAGATCCAGCAGAACACAATGATTTGGCGTTGTCGATGCCAGCAAAAGTTGCGGAACTGAATCAACGTCTTGAGTATTGGAAGACACAAACGGCACCTGCATTGGCAACACTGCCATATAAAGTATGGACAAAAGAAAAACGTGCACAAGAAAGAGCAAGATCTACTAAAGGTACGAAGATATATCCTGGATATTCTCATACAGTAACTGATTGGTGGCAGACACCGGAAGGTTGGGAAGCAGTTCCACCTGTTGAAAATAAGGGTAACAGTAAATTATAGTACAAATAGTGTAAAAGAATAGACATTTTTTGACATTTTTTATCTATTGTTAGTTTAGTGTATATAGTATATGTTGTATTACATGAGTTTTATTTTAATTTTTGTAGTTGCATTGCATTTGAGGATCTTTCTTTTTTTGTTTCTGTTTTTGTTTCAAATCGTGTTTTTGTCACATACCGTACCGTATGGTTTGTACTTGTATACAGGAAAAAGACACCTTAACAACATCCTTTTCTTTTTCTTCTTCCTGTCTCTTCCGATAAAATTGTTTCTTGTTTGTTGCTGTTGCCATCTCCACTTTTTTCACGTTCTTCAATCAATTGTGTTGCCATTTTTAAAAATGCATCTTCTACATTTTCAGCTGTTTTAGCACTTGTTTCAATAAAAGGAATATCTAAATTATCTGCAAACTCTTTCGCTACTGAAGCTTCTACTGTTTTATCTTTTCGATCACATTTGTTACCAATCAACAATTTGCAAGTACCTTCACTGGCATACCGATCTACTTCTACCAACCATTGTTGCACGTTGTCAAAGGATTCCTGTTTTGTTACGTCGTATACCATTATAATACCATCTGCACCGCGATAATAGGCAGACGTTATTGTACGAAATCTTTCTTGTCCTGCCGTATCCCAAATTTGCAATTTGACTGTTTTTTGATTTGGTTTTTCACCTATAACTACTGTGCGAAAACGCTGTTGATGATATTAAGAATATAAAAAGTTAGAAGAAACAAAAGACAAAAAAGGGAAGAATCCAAAGAAATTGATATTCCGATATTTTTTTTTTATTTTTTAATTACAAAACCACTTACAAAATCAACACCAATTGTACTAATATAACTTTCTGTAAAAGCATTGTCTGCAAATCGTAATAATAAACATGATTTACCAACACCTGAATCACCAATTAATACTAGTTTGAAAAGAAAGTCACTGGGAGTGGTAGTTTATGTTTTTTTTAAGAGACCGTGCAGTGAGAGAAGTACAAGAAAAACAATGTTAGTCTATTGTGGAATTGAAAATGAATGAAATATGTCGGTGAGACAAGAAAATAAATTGTTGATCTACTTACTAATCACGTTGTCTAGCCATTCTCTAGAAAGTAATCAATCTTTGTTGGCAAAGCAAAATCCACGAAAATTGAAAGGGATGTGTCAATTTAAAAAATCAAATCAAGCAAACATTGTGCCACCTCATTAGATTTTGCATGTCGCGACTAGCGGTGTACACATTACTTTCAGTCTTGTCTTTCAGTGGTACCCTAACATATGCCTGGCAGACTCGTGTCCAATTCTATCCAATCGTAATCTTTCTGGTCACTTCTAAAGCGTCGATCCTCGTCTTATCCAATTTATTTTTATGTTTAACTTTTTTGTTTGGTAAATTACTAAAATCAATCTTTTTGGGTCAATTACTAGATCGAGAAGTTGGGTTGCTATGGGACAAATCCAGATTTGCTGTTACCAATACGTTGCTGGCGTTGACCATCTTTCGGGAAGAATTAGGTGTTCGCGAAGCTGTGTTATTTGTAATGTTAATATTTTCTAAAATTTTCCATTGGTTATGCAAAGAAAGAGTTAAAATTATGGAAGGTAGAGAAGACGTTCAATGGACAGATCATTTCAGAATTGTAGCTTTGAAAGGTACATTGCTGGCTACTGATTTAGCTGTGGTTGGTGTTGCTATATATATGACACAAACCAAAGGACCAACTGTTTGGATTTTTTTCGGTTTTCGATATTTAAGTATGGCTGTATTAATAACATCAACTTTTATTCGATACTTATTGTTTTTACGTCTTTTAATGACGGATGGTGAATGGAACGGACGCGAAACCTATACCTTCTATTTAGACTTGATTACCGATGTTATCACATTAGCTGTTGATTTAGCCTCCTTTTTAATTATATTTGTAAGTGTAAACGAAGAAGGAAAAAAAAAACTTCGAATTTTATCTTCCGGAACTTATTCCATTCCAATCAGTTCTACCAGTTCAAAAATGACAAAAAAACCAAAAACA
>MDTF01003604.1_pt1 | contig 11034 bp, 9 predicted proteins | sample 811191 | NCBI WGS metagenome assembly MDTF01 (sample SAMN05326649, study PRJNA326480) | marine metagenome | isolation source: seawater | place: Southern Ocean | collected 2011
AATGAAAAAATTAAAAAAAGATAATAATTTTTTAGAAGAATATTTTAGTGATTTGTCTAAAATAATTAAACCAAACATAGAATGTTTAAAAAAATTAAACTTAGTTAAAGATCTTATTGTATCTACTTCCAAAAAAAGTGGCAAAATTTTAATATTTGGAAATGGTGGAAGTGCAGCAATAGCAAGTCATGCAAGTGTGGATTTAACTAAAAATGCTCGTATTAGGGCTGTGAATTTTAATGAGGCAGACCTAATTACATGTTTTTCAAATGATTATGGTTACGATAGATGGATTGAAAAAACTATAGATTTTTATGCAGATAAAAAAGATATTATAATTCTTATTTCATCAAGTGGGCAATCTAAAAATATGATCAATGCATGTAAGGCTGCGAAAAAAAAAAGAATAAAAGTAATTTCATTCACAGGTCATTCCAAAAATAATCCACTTTCTAAATTAAGCATGATTAGCCTCTGGGTTAATAGTAAAGCATACAATTATATTGAAAACATTCATCAAATTTGGCTTTTAGGTATATGTGATTTAATTATTGGAAAAAGAGAATATTCTGCTAAGAGAAAAGACTAACAAATATCATTAGGAAATTTTAAAAGAATTAATAATTATGCGTGTCGTTGATTTCATAGTTAAATTTTTGAAAGAAAAAAAAATTAATGATATTTTTATGCTTACTGGATATGGAGCAATGTATCTCAATGATGCTGTTAAAATAGCTGGCATTAATTACTATGCTACTAGAAATGAAGCTACAGCACCTAGTATGGCTAGTGCTTACGCAAGATTAAAAAATAAAGTAGGTGTTGCCTGTGTAACAGCTGGACCAGGAGCAACAAATGCCTTACCAGGATTGGCAGAAGCGTTCGTAGATTCCTCACCTATTATTATTTTATCTGGTCAAGTTGACTATAAGCAAACAACTCATAGTACCCGATCAAATAAAATTAGATCTTTTGGTACGGCCGAAATAAATATTATCCCAATAGTTAAACCTTTGACTAAGTATGCTGAAATAATTAAAAATCCAAGAGATGTAAGATATATACTTGAAAAAGCCTTTTACCTTGCTGACAGTGGAAGAAAGGGCCCAGTATGGATTGATATACCCCTGAATATACAAAAAACTGAAATCAATGAAAAAAAATTGAGAAGTTTTAAAGTTAAAAAAAATATTGATATTAATTCAAAAATAAAATTAAAAAATAATCTAGAAAGAATATTTAGATTAATACAAAAATCAAACTTTCCTATTTTGATAGTAGGTCATGGTGTTAAGCAAAGTGGTAGAATATCAGAAATTAAGAAAATTATAAATATTTTAAAAATTCCAGTTATATTCACAAGGTTTACTAATGACTTAGTTTCACATGATAAAAAATTTATTTATGGAATATCAGGAATTAAAGCAACAAAATATACCAAAAAAATTATGAATAAAGCTGATTTAGCAATCTCATTTGGATGTAGATTTTCACCTCAATTTGTAGGTCATGAATTCAAAGCATTGTCAAATGCGAAAGTAATATCTGTAGACATAGAAAAAGATGAATTAAATAAAAAAGGTCAAAAAATAGATTATCCATTAAATTATGACTTAAAAGACTTTCTGCCTATATTTCTTGAATTCTTTAATAAAAAAAAATTAAAAAGCTTTAATTTATGGAATAATCACTGTGAAAACTTAAAAAAGAAAAACCCCATCAAAATAAGCAATCCTTTAAAAAATAAAAAAGTTAAAGCTATGGATCTTTATTTTTTTATGGACAGGCTTGGAAAAGTATCATCAAAAAAAAACATACTTATAACTGATGCTGGTTCAAATTATTATATTGGTGGCCAAGTATGGAAATTTCAAAATGACCAAAAAGAAGTTGCTTCGTATACTAATGCTGCAATGGGCTTATCTATTCCTCTTGCAATTGGAGCTGCCGTAGCTAAACCAGATTCAACTATTTTAGCAGTAACTGGTGATGGGTCATTAGAGTTAAATATTCAAGAGTTAAAAACTATTTCTCATAATAAATTTAATATAAAATTATTTGTAATTAATAACGGAGGTTATGTTTCTATGCATAACTGGGCTGATACTATTTTTGAAGGAAGAAGAGTAGATAATCCTGTTGATACAGGTGATGGTACTTTGAATCTTAAAAAAATAGCCAATGCTTTTGATATAGAACATTTTTTGATATCTGATTCAAAAAACTTAGATAATATTTTAAAAAAGATTAATAGTATAAAAAAACCCTTATTTGTTGAAGTATTGACTGATAATAAACAAATTATATTTGACGCTTACAAAGATTATTAAAGTATAGATAGTTTATGTCATTAGATATTTTGTTTATACATCCCAACGCCTCAAAAAAAATTTACCAAGGTCTAAGTAATGAGCACTCTGCTATAGAGCCTCCTATTTGGGCGGGAATGTTAGCAAACCATTGTAGAAATAAAAACTATAATGTTGAAATTTTAGACTGTGAAGTAGAAAGACTTGATTATATTACTAGTGCAAAAAAAATTAATAAAATTAAACCTAGAATAGCATGCTTTGTTGTTTATGGACAGCAACCGTCAGCATCTTCCCAAAACATGGAAGGAGCTATAGCTACCTCTGAGGAATTAAAATTATTAGATCCAGAAATCAAAATACTTTTTGTTGGAGGACATGTCTCAGCTTTACCAATAGAAACTCTTACCACTGAAAAATCAATTGATTTTATAGCTTTAAATGAGGGTGTTTATTCTATTTCAAACTTATTAAAAGTTGAAAATTTAAATGATGAAAACTATTTAAAAAATGTAAAAGGGATAGGCTTTAGAAATAAGGATAATCAAATAGTTATAAATCACTCTGAAATTATTGTTCCTAAAAAATTATTAGATATTGATTTACCAGGTGTAGCTTGGGATTTGCTTCCTTCACTTAAAAAATATAGAACTGCAGGGTGGCATTCATGGTCTAATAATTCTGAAAAAGAACCTTTTGCAGCTTTATATACAAGCTTAGGATGTCCATACACATGCTCATTTTGTATGATTAATATTATTAACAGAACAGACTCTGCTGAAAATATTTCATCTCAAGATTCAAATATTTTTAGATGGTGGAACCCAGAATTCATCATCAAGCAATTTGACTATTTTGCAGAACAAGGAGTAAAAAATATTAAAATTGCAGATGAATTATTTGTTTTAAATCCAAACCATTTTATAAAAATTTGTGACATGATTATAGAAAGAAAGTATGATTTTAATATCTGGGCATACTCTAGAATTGATACTTGTAAGCCTCAATATCTAGATAAACTAAAAAAAGCTGGGGTAAATTGGCTTGGATTAGGAATTGAGAACCCTAGCTCCATAATACGTAAAGAGGTTCATAAAGATGCTTTTAAAAATGTAAAGATTATTGATATAATTAATTCTATAAGAAATGCAGGAATAAATGTAGCTGCCAACTATATATTTGGTTTGCCAGAAGAAACAGAAGAGAGTTTAGAATTCACTTATAATTTTGCAGAAGAATCAAATACGGAGATGGTAAATTTTTATAGTGCAATGGCATATCCAGGAAGCCCTCTACATTTAGAGTCCAAAAAAAATAATATTGTTTTACCAAAAACTTACTCTGGTTATAGTCAACATTCTTATGATACTCAAAATTTACCTTCAGCATATTTGCCTGCGTCAGAAATATTAGCCTTTAGAGATAAAGCTTGGGATAAATATCATACTAATCCAAAATATTTAAAATTATTGGAAAATAAATTTGGAATAAATGCTATAAATAATTTAAAAGAAACCACTAAAATCAAACTTAAAAGAAAGTTATTAGGTGATTAACCGTAATAAGAAAAATTTTTTATTAGATGTCTTTAAAAAAGCATCATTGTGTAGACACTTTGAAAACGAAGTTTATAAAAGAGTTTCTAATAAAGAAATTAATTTTCCAGTGTATCTTTCAGCAGGTCAAGAATATGGTCCTGCTACAATAGCTGAAATAGTTAAACAAAAAAAAATCAAACCCTTAATTTTTGGTCAACATAGAGGACATTCAATTTTTTTATCATTCGGTGGCAATATAATAAAATTAATAAAAGAACTTAAAGGAAAAAAAGATGGCTGTACTTACGGTATGGGTGGATCTTTATCAATTCATTCGACTCAAATAAATATGTATGGTCATGATGGGTTTATGGGAAGCAATGCTTGTATCGGCACAGGAGCTTGTTTTTCTTCAAATAAACCAACCATTATTTTTATTGGAGATGCTGCTTTAGAAGAAGATTATGTTTTAGCGTCTTTAAGCTGGGTATCTAAAAAAAAACTTCCTATTTTATTTGTAGTTGAGGACAATAACTATGCTGTTTTAACTAAAAAAGATGAAAGAAGAGATTGGAATGCAAGAGAGTTAGCAAAAGCTTTTAAAATTGAGGCTTATGATACCAAAGATGAGCCAGGCAAAATACTAAAAAGTATAAACAAAAATTTATTTAAAAAACCAATATTAATAAATATTCATACTAACAGAATTTTTTGGCATGCAGGTGCCGGAAAAGATCAAGAAAATGTTTTTGATAGACTTTTACAGCAAAAAAAAGAATTAGGGTCAAGTGCAGAGTTAATTGATATTAAAATTAAAAAAAAAATTGAACAATTATGGGCAAAGAACTAAGAGAAACAATTAAGGAAATAACTTACAAGCACTTGAAAAAAAATAACAGCCAAGTGTTTGGGCAAAATTTGACTGGTGTGGGTTGGGTAGCTGGAACTTTACCAAAGCTATATGAAAAAGATGGTGTGATTGAACTACCAATGGCTGATGTAGCAGGCGGTGGTATAGTTACAGGTTCAGCCTTGATGGGAAAAAAGCCTATCTACATAATACGTTACCAGGGTTATAACTGGCTCAACTGCACTTTTATCGTTAATTATGCTTGCAAATCAAACGAGATTTGGAAAATTCCTTGCCCGATGATTATTAGGGGAATAGCTTCAGAAGGTTCAATTGGACCAGTAGCAGGGTCGGCACACATATCTGTAATTTATAAAATGCCAGGACTTAAAATTTTTTCACCAATGACAAGCAAAGAATATATTGCAGTTTATAATAAATTTATAAAATCTAAAGACGTTTTTTATATTTCAGAGCATCGACAAAGTTATTCTAATAGAAATGAGTTTAAAAATGAAATTAAGGGAAAAAAAGATTTAATATTAATGCCAATATCCGTAACAAGATTTGAAGCTGAAAAGGCTAAAAAAATTTTAGAGAAAAAAGGTTTTAAAGTAGGAATAATTCATTTGGTAAATTTAAAACCTTTTACACTAGAAAAAAAATGGATAGCAGCAATAAAAAAAAGTAGAGCAGGTGTCTTGATGACAGACAACGATTACAATGATGGAATATTAAGAACATTAGCACACCAGATAGTTGAAAAAACAAATAAAAATGTTTCAGTATTAGGGTTGGAAGATAAAACAGCAGGACATCATAAAAAAGTTGATAATTTACCACCTGATGATTTAAAGATTGTAAAAAAAGCTATTTCTATAATCAAAAAATTTTAAACAAGTATGATCATTTCAAAAACACCTTATAGAATATCTTTTTTTGGAGGAGGAAGTGATTATCCCTCATGGTATAATAAATATTCAGGCTCAGTGCTTTCAACAAGTATAGACAAACACATTTATATAACTTGCAGATTTTTACCTAAATTTTTTGATCATAAATATAGAATTGTGTGGTCAAAAATAGAAAATGTTCAAAATATAAAAGATATAAAACATCCTATTGTAAAAAATCTGCTAAACCATTTAAAGATTAAAGACGGTTTAGAAATTCATTATGATGGTGATCTTCCAGCATCTAGTGGTATGGGATCGAGTTCTGCTTTTACAGTGGGTTTAATTAATGGTTTATATAATTTGTTAAATAAAAAAATAACAAATTACGAAATTGCGAAAAAAGCTATTAATTTTGAACAACAAGTTATGAAGGAGACTGTTGGGTCACAAGATCAATTAGCTACAGCAGTAGGTGGCTTTAATAAAATTATTTTTAATAAGAATAATAAATTTAAGATAATACCAAAGAAAAATGATAATAATATTAATCATTTAGAAAATAATCTTTTATTAATTTACACAGGAAAGAAAAGAATTGCACAAGACGTTGCCAAAAAATACTCTGGAAAATTAACCACAATAAATAAAAAGTATATTGATACAATGGTTCAACATGTGGCTGAAGGTGAAAAAATTATAAAAGGTAATAATATAGATGATTTTGGTAAATTACTGCACTCTGCATGGTTAACAAAAAAAAAACTTAGCACACATATATCAAGTCCAAAACTTGATGATATGTATGATTATGTTATACAGCGGGGAGCGCTTGGAGGTAAATTACTTGGAGCAGGAGGAGGGGGCTTTTTTTTATTTTATATGAGAAGTGAATTAAAGAAGTCTTTTTTAAAAAAAAACAAAAAATTAATAAATGTACCATTTAAATTTTCTAACAGAGGAACAGAAATCTTATTTAAAGATTTAAAAAGATAAATGAATTTTAAACATCCTTTAATGCATAATAATTTTACTGAAGGCGACTTGTCTGCTGTAAAGAGATTGTTAAATCAAAAAAATATTATTTTAACTCAATCTAAAAATGTAGAAAAATTTGAAAAATTATGGTCAAAATGGCTAGGAGTTAAATACTCTACCTTTGTAAATTCTGGATCATCTGCAAATTATATTACAATAAAAATTTTACAAATCTTAAATAAAAATCATTCTAAGAATGAAATTATTATACCTTCATTAACTTGGGTTTCTGATGTTAATTCAGTAATAATGAACGGATTTAAGCCAGTTTTCGTGGATATAAATTTATCAAATTTATCCATGAACCAAAATGAAGTGTTGAAGAAAATAAATAAAAAAACTTTAGCTGTATTTATTACTCACGCACAAGGGTTCAATGGGTTGAGTGAATTTTTTTTAAAAGAACTTAAGAAAAAAAAAGTGCATTTGATAGAAGATGTTTGTGAAAGTCATGGTGCAAAACACAATGATAAAAAATTAGGTACCTTAGGACTGATGTCCAATTTTTCTTTTTATTATGCTCATCATATGACGACTATCGAAGGAGGTATGATATGCACTAATAATAAGGAAATGTATGAGCTTTCAAAAATTTTAAGGTCTCACGGGATGGTTAGGGAATCTAAGAATAAAATTTTTGAAAGAAGAATGATAAAAAAATATAGAGATTTATCTCCTAAATTTATATTCTTACACCCAACACTTAATTTTAGAAATAATGAAATAGGTGCTGTTATTGGGTTAAGCCAGTTAAAAAAACTAGACTCAAATAATAAAAAAAGAACAACTAATTTTATCAATTTTTTAAAAAATTTAGACCAAAATAAATATTTTGTTAATTTTGATCTTAAAGGATCATCTAACTATGCATTTCCAATTATTCTAAATACTAAAAACATCAAAATTAGGGATAAATTTGAAAAATATTTGCTAAAAAATAATATTGAATTTAGAAGGGGTAATGCTGGAGGTGGAAATCAATTGAGACAACCTTATATTAAAAAATATGTAAAAATTAAAAACTTTCTAAATTTTAAAAATGTTGAACATGTCCACTTCTTTGGTTATTATATTGGTAATTATCCAGATTTAACAAAAACAAAAATTCAAACAATAACTAAGATATTAAATAGATTTTCATTTGCTCCAAAAAGAATATAAAATAAATATATGAAGAGAATATTAATTACAGGTGGTGGTGGATATATAGGATCCATGTTGTCAACAGACTTAATTAATTTAGGCTGCAAGGTAACTGTAATAGACTTATTGAAATATGACAAAGGCTCTTTAGATCATCTTTATATAAACCAAAATTTCACCTTTATAAATGGTGATGCCAGAAATAAAAACATCATTAAAAAACACTTAAAGAATCATGAATATATAATTCCTCTAGCTGGTTTAGTTGGAGCACCCCTATGTGAAAAAAATAAAAAAGACGCAGTATCAACAAATCTTAACGCAATTAAACTTATTCTAAAATTTTTAACAAATAAAAATAAACTAATCTATCTAACTACAAATTCTGGATATGGCATAGGTGAAAAAGATAAATTTTGTGATGAAAATAGTCCACTAAAACCAATATCACTATATGGCAAAACTAAATGTGATGCAGAATATGAAGTTAGTAAAAAAAAAAACACTGTTTCTTTTAGGCTGGCGACAGTATTTGGAGCAAGCTATAGAATGAGAAGCGATTTACTGGTAAATAATTTTGTTCAGAGAGCGGTCAATAAAAATCATATAGATATTTTTGAACCAAAATTTAGAAGAAACTTTATCCATATTAAAGATGTTATAAGAGGTATAATTTTCACTATACATAATTTTAATAAGCTAAAATCTAATGTATATAATTTAGGTCTTTCAAATGCCAATATAACAAAAATTGATTTGGCAAAAAAAATTAAAAAACAATATAAAAAATTAAAGATTACTGTTATCAAAAATAAATCAGATCCTGATAAAAGAGACTATTTTGTAAGTAATGCAAAAATTGAAAAAAAGGGATTTAAAGCAAAAATATCTTTAGATAATGGAATTCAAGAGTTAATTCATATTTTTAAAAACAATAAAAATAAAATAATTAATAATTACTGATTATTGATTTGATTTGTTTATAAAAATCTTTTTCTGAATAGTAAAATTTTAATTTACTTTTTTGAGCTGCAATTAAATCACTTTTTTTATCGCCAATCATAAAACTTTTATTTAAATTTAAATCCCAATTAATTTTAATATTTTCAATCATCTTATTGCCAGGTTTTCTTAATGAAGAATTCTTTCTGTATTTCTTTATTTTAGCATCAATATGATAAGGAGAATACTGAACATCATCAATGAAGATGTCATTTTTTTTAAAATTTTCATTCATATCTTTATGAAGTTTTATAAAATCATCTTCTTTATAAATTTTTTTCCCAATGCCTGCTTGATTTGTTATTATAAAAATATAGTAATTTTTTTTTATCAAATATCTCAAACCTTTAATAACACCATTTCTTAGTTTAAAATTTCTAAATTTATGTACATAACCGTAATCAAAATTTATAACCCCATCTCGATCTAAAAAAACAGCTGATTTACAAAACTCTTTTTTAAGTTTTGAATTGGCTACTTTGAAAAAGTATTTTGACCCAATATCTATAAAAAAATCTTTAAAAAATTTTCCCTGAATTTTTTTAGAATTTATTAATTTTGGTAATATTTCATCTTCGAGTGAACAACTTTTATTATTAATATATTTAAATATATTTTTTTTAAAAAAATAAACTCCACCGTTCATTATTGAGCTGTTTTCTGTAAAATATAATGATTTATTTTTAACAGATAAGTTAAATAATTTTTTACTTTGTTGATCTTTATTTTTAGTTAGCGCAACTATACCTATCTTATTTTTGTCTAAATTTTTAATTAATGAATTTAAATTAATATTAAAAACAGTATCTCCATTAACAAGTACAAAATCCTTAACATTTAGTTTTTTTAAATTTGATAAAGCACCCCCTGTACCAAGAAGTTTATTTTCTTTTATGCAAATTATTTTTGTTAAATTTTTTAGTTTTTTATTTAATTTCTCAAAAAAAATTTTATTCCTAAATCCACATAAAATGATTATTCTTTTGAAATTATACTTACTGTTACAATTTAATACATATTGAATAAAATGCTTATTATTAAATTTAAGCATTGGCTTTGGGTATTTACCCAATAATTCTTTTATTCTGGTTCCTTTTCCACCTGCTAAAATTACTAAATCAATATTTCGTAATAGATAAGATTCTGGCATTTTATTCAATTATAAGTTAGGTATTCAACATGAAATTACTTTCTATAGTTTTCTCATTCAAAAATGAAGAAAAAAACCTTCCAGAATTAATTGAAAGAACGGCAAAGTCACTATCTGAATTAGCCAGCTGGAAATATGAAATGATTTTTGTTAATGATTGTTCAACTGATAAATCAGAGGAGATTTTGCTAAAATTACAAACAAAATATCCAATTAGAATCATCAATATGTCTAGAAACTTCGGAGTTGGGCCATGTGTATTAGCTGGATTTAAACTAGCTAAAGGAGATGCTATTGTTTATATCGACTCAGATCTTCAGGATCCTCCAGAAATTATTAAGGAGCTTGTTAAGGAGCATGAAAATGGAGCAGAAGTAGTTCATACAGTTCGAACCAAAAGACTTGGAGAGTCTAAGATAAAAATGTTTTTGACCCTTGTTGCTTACAGGATCATAAATTTTTTTTCAGATATACCCCTTCATGTTAATGCAGGTGATTTTAAACTTATCTCACGAAAAGCATTAGATAAAATATTAGAACTTAATGAATTTAGACCTTATATAAGAGGTTTATCAGTATGGGTTGGTTACAAACAATCAAAAGTACATTATGTAAGAGAACCAAGGTCATCAGGTGAGTCAAATTTTTCTCTTTTTGGATCAGGACCTGTTAATGAATTTCTAACAGGAATTACAGCTTACTCATTAAAACCATTGTACAGTAGTATAATTCTTGGTTTTTTTGCAATGTTAGTATCTTTAATATTAATTTTACATACAATTTATGCAAAATTAAATAATCTAACTGCCTTAGGATCCGCAAGCATTCTTATTACAATTTCATTTTTTTCAGGAATGATACTTCTTTCTCAAGGAATTACTGCGATCTATATTGCAAGAATTTTTGAACAAGTCAGAGGAAGAAAGAGATATGTTATCAAGGATATCAAAGAACATAACTTAAAATAATATCTTTTTAAATGTTAGCATAAATCTTGATTGCACTAAAAATTAAATCTATTATAAATCAACGATAATTAAGTGGCGGGGTAGCTCAGTCGGTTAGAGCGCAGGACTCATAAGCCTGAGGTCAGTGGTTCGATTCCACTTCC
>MDTF01009106.1_pt1 | contig 11033 bp, 11 predicted proteins | sample 811191 | NCBI WGS metagenome assembly MDTF01 (sample SAMN05326649, study PRJNA326480) | marine metagenome | isolation source: seawater | place: Southern Ocean | collected 2011
ACTCATATTTGTAGGCTTTTAAAATGATATGGAAATAATACTTCAACTCTTAATAACACTCTGCTTTCCTTTTCTAGCAACGCAAATACACAAAAAAGTATCGTGGTTAAGTCCAATTATTGCAAGTTACGCTATTGGAATTTTGATTGGAAACTTGTGGCCTGAAATAATAGATGAGCACTGGAGTATGCAAATAACAGGAATTGCTGTGTTATTTTCTATACCTATGCTGGTTTTTGGTGGAGATTTATCAGAATTAAAAAAGCAATCAGGCAATATGCTTAAGGCTTTCTCAATTGCTGTGATTGCAACTTTGGTTGGAACTTTATCGATTTTCTTGATCTTTTCTCCTCTTAAAAATATCGGTTCCATTTCAGCAATGATTACAGGGGTTTACACTGGTGGAACAGCAAATTTAAACGCCATTGGTTTTGCTATTGAGGCTCCAGAAGAGTTGTTTATCAAGCTAAATGCTTACGATACCATTTTTAGCGGAATCTATTTACTCTTTTTGTTTTCATCTGCTACTAAAGCTATCTCAAAATGGCTAGGAAACAATGACTATCATGAGAAAACAGCTTTTGAAATCACAGGAAAAGTATCAGCTAAAGAGATAGCTCTTACACATCTTTACACCATAGCTGTAATTGGAATTACGGTAGGTATTGTTTTTCTGATCTTTGGCGAATTGAACAGTGCGGCTTTAATCCTAATTCTATCCATTCTTGGATTTGCTGTAGGTTTTAGCAAACCCGTTAAAAAGTTAACCGATTCGCATACTGTTGCAGATTATTGGTTACAAGTATTTGCCATTGCAATGGGATCGATGGCACAATGGAATAAAATGAATTGGGAAGATTTAAGCCTCTTTCAAATTGTAGGTTGTGTATTTGCAATCATGTTGATTGTACACTACGCAATGAGTAAATTATTGAAAGTAGATGCTCCTACTAGTTTAATTGCATCAACTGCAGCTGTATTTGGACCTCCGTTTATAGGGCCTGTAGCCAAAACAATAAAAGCTGAAAAACTGATTGTCAGTGGAATTGCTGTTGGAATTATCGGAAATATTCTGGGAACTTACTTGGGAATGGTGATTTTCTATTTGCTGAGATAAGAGCATAAAAAAAGGGAGCCACCGCATTACGCTTAGTGACTCCCCCCACTAACCACCTACTGAGTACAAATGTACAATGTCTTTTAATATGTGCAATATATTTCACACTTTTTTTCAAATAGAAATATTTTTTTAGACGAGACTTAAACACCTATTATCCAGAAAACACCTGAGATACAGAATGTAAAACTTTTATTTTTGAAAGATCTGAGTCTGAATTTTTATAGACTCATCATGAATCAATTTGATCATTGACTCAACAAAAGCAGGAGAAATGTCTTGTTTAGTAGCTTGATCTACTCGAGATTGGAGAATTTGCTTCCACCTTTCTAGTTGAAAAATTGAAACATTGTTGTCTTTTTTGAAATCTCCGATTTTTTCAGATAACTGGAATCGGTGAGCCAATATCTTAATCATTTCTGAATCTAAAACATCAATTTCACTTCTTAGTTTCTCGAGGTTTAATTGAAACTCAGAGCAAGAACTTGTTTGATTTCGAACTTTTAATTCATTAAGCAGCTCAACTAAAACGTCAGGAGAAAGCTGCTGCTGACTATCACTCAAAGCTACATCTGGGTTGATGTGAGACTCAATCATCAAACCATCAAAATTGAGATCCATTGATTTTTGAGCAATCAAAGCCACTTTGTTACGAATTCCTGCAATATGACTGGGATCACAGATAAGAGGAACGTTAGGCAATTCAGTCTTTAACTCAATAGGAATTTCCCAATTGGGAGCATTTCTAAACTCCTTATTAACCGATGAAAAGCCTCTGTGAATAGCCACTAACTTTTCAATTCCAGCTTGATTTAATCTCTCAAAAGCACCAATCCAAAGTGCAAGATCTGGATTGATTGGATTTTTAATCATTACAGGAACATCAACACCTTTTAGGGCATCAGCAATTTCCTGAACTGAAAAAGGATTAACTGTAGTTCTAGCGCCAATCCATAGAATATCAATATCGTTTTCAAGAGCTAATTCAACGTGTTTGGCATTGGCTACTTCAATGGTAACGGGCAACCCCACTTCTTGCTTCACACGTTTAAGCCAGGGAAATGCTTTTTCACCAATTCCTTCAAATGAATTAGGACGAGTTCGCGGTTTCCAAACACCTGCTCGGTAAGCATGAACTTTACCCGAATCTTTTAGCTTTTGAGCTGTAGTTAAAACTTGTTCTTCAGACTCGGCACTACACGGACCCGAAATGATAAGTGGTTGATCTAAATCACCTAACCATTCCAACGCATCTGTAACACGAACCTGAGCATTCATAAAGTAAATTTTAAACTACGAGAATATAACGGAGCACCTCATTGAGTTGTTCTACCATTTTACCACAACTTTACCTGTAGTTTGACGATTCTCTAATAAATCATGTGCTTTGTTTAGCTCTGCAATTGGATAAACTCCTCCAACATGAGGTCTTATAATTCTCTGAGTATACAAATCGATGCAGGCTTGGAGTGTTTCGCCAATTATTTGTGGCTTGTTATCGGCAATACGCAACATATTTACTCCGATTAAGCCTTGTGATTTCATCAAAAATCCAAGTGGATGCAACAACCCAAAATCCCAAGCCAATTTGATTTTATCTAGTAAAGTTCCCTTTTTTCCAGACCATGTAGAAACTCCGAAAATAAAATGACGAGCGCCTGAATTGAGTAATCGCTGATCTTTCTTAAACGTATCTCCACCAATTGGGTTAAAAGCAACATCTAGCTGTTTTTCACCTAATATTTTGATGACTTCTTGTTCGTAATCTGAAGTTCTATAATTGATAGGATGATGACATCCTAACTCTTTTAAGTATGCTAATTTCTCAGTGCTTCCAGCAGTTCCTATGATTTCACACTCTTTCCATTTGGCCAGTTGTACTAAAGCTGTACCTACTCCACCAGCAGCTGCATGAACTAGAACTTTTTCGCCTTTCTGGATATTTCCAGCACGGATAGCCATGTAATAAGCCGTAGAATATTGAGTAGCTAAAGCAACTCCAACCTCATCAGAAATTGAATCTGGAAGTTTCTGAATAGCTCTAACGTCAGCTTGAACTTCTTGAGCATAACCTCCGAATCGCGTGAATGCTAATACGCGATCACCTTCTTTAAAATCAGTAACGCTTTTGCCTATTTCTTTAATATGTCCAACCACTTCATAACCTGGCACAAAAGGCAATGGAGGAGCATCATTATACAATCCAGTTCTAGACATCACATCGGCATAATTCAGTCCGAAAGTGTCTACAGAAATGGTTACATATCCTTCAGGAGTAGAATCAAGTTGAATCTCTTTTCGCTGAAAAGCTTGGTCAGATGTTCCGAATTGAGTTACATATATCGCATCAGCCATTTTATCGCACTTTAGCCTTTAGTAATATCTTAGAAAAAATGCCCGGAACAAATCTTTTCAAGTAAATAGCCATTACTTCTTTGCCTCCGAAATACGCTTCCTCTTTACCGTTTTCTATCGACTTGTAAATCTTTTTAGCCAAAACAGATGGTTCCATTCCGTTTGCCTGAGCATCATCCATTTTGTTTAGTCGCTCACCAGATTCATTCAAAGCATTAACTGAAACATCCGTTTTGATGAACCCTGGACAAAGTATCGTTATTTGGATATTTTTATCGTGAAGCTCAGCTCTTAACCCATCAAAATAGCCATGTAAAGCATGTTTTGCAGCCGAGTAGGCTGTTCTGTATGGCGATGAAATAATTCCAACCAAACTGCTTGTAACTGCAATTTTGCCACCACCTTTTTCTACCATGTGTTTGGCAACGTATCGTGTTAACTCAACGGTTCCAAAGAAATCAATTTCCATGATTCTTCTTTCAGTATCTAGCTTGGTGTCAAGTGCTAATCCACGCTGACTAATTCCACCGTTATTGATAAGAATATCAACTTTATCGACTTCTTTAATAACACGTTCGGCAGTTTTTTTCAGTGTTTCAGGATATTCTAAATCCAAAGGAGCTATTAAGCAAGGTGTATTTAACTCTTTACCTAAAGCCTCTAATTTTTGCTCATTTCTAGCTGAAAGAACAAGTTGATATCCTTTTGCAGCATATTCTCTGGCTAATGCCTCTCCAATTCCGGAACTTGCTCCGGTTATCCACACAGTTTTGGCCATGGCGTATTGTTTCAGATTCCTTAACAAGATTACACATTTCAACTGAGGCCAATTCCATACGTTTGAAAAAACCAACTGAAGTGAAGAATTTTAGCTTATTTGTGTTAGCCACTCTATTGATTTGGAGTTGTAAAAAAGAAGAATCGAAGATGTTTGATACGCAAGGACATAGAGGTTGCCGTGGTTTGATGCCCGAAAACACCATTCCAGCTTTTAAAAAAGCTCTTGAAATTGGAGTTAAGACCTTAGAAATGGATGTTGTAATCACTAAAGACAAACAAGTTGTTTTATCTCACGATCCTTTTTTATCTCACGAAATGTGTGCCGATTCAAACGGAAATAGAATTGCTGAGGAACAGGAAAAAGAGTTTCGAATTTACGGTATGACATACAATCAACTGCAAAAATTTGATTGCGGATCTTTACCTCATCCTCGCTTTCCTGAACAGGAGAAAATGGAAGTTCACCAGCCTTTATTAAGTGATGTAATTGATGCTAGCGAAGCCTATGCTAAAGAATTGAATCGAGATTTACCTTTCTACAATATAGAAACCAAGAGTACCGAAGAGGGTGATGATATTTTTCACCCAAAACCAGAAGAATTCGCCCAGCTATTGTTGGATGTAGTATTTGATAAAGGAATTCAAGATCGATTTATCTTACAATCATTTGATGTGCGAACTTTACAATACACACATGAAAAATATCCTGAAATCAAATTGGCTTTATTGGTTGAAAATTCACTATCTATTCGTGAGAACATAGATCTTTTAGGATTTACACCCGACATTTACAGTTGCGATTATACGCTGCTTACCGAAACCGATGTTGCTTACTGTCATTCTCAAAAAATGGAAGTAATTCCATGGACAATCAACGAAAAAGATGAGATGAAAAAGTGGATTGAAATGGGAGTTGACGGCATCATTACAGACTACCCAAACAGACTGAAAGAAGTGCTACAGTAATTCGATTTCTTCTTTGTGCTTTCTACCAAAAACAAATGCTAGTCCATTTCTTACCAGTAGAACTGACACGGTAAACACGATGTAAATTCCAATGGAAAACTCTTGAAGAATAAAATCCCTAGAGTTTGTGCTAAATACCAACGCTACAAAAATGTGATAATACACAAATAGCATGGCTAGCTTAACTTTTAGTGCACTAGGGAATTCACCTTTATTTTTAAATACGTATCGAAACAGATAAATTGTTAGATAAACTACAATTAGAATAGAATCTAACTGAATTACTGGCACGTAGTTTAATGGCGTGTCATAGAAACTCATTAATGGATATACTCCCACAGCAATAGCTGATAACACAAGTACTACTACTTTTAAGGGACGTGATGTATTGAATACTTGAGTAAAGATCAATAGCATAAATGACATGTAAGCGCCAAACAACCACAGGTTTGGAATCCCTGATTTAGACAATAACAACGCTGAAATATCAACAAACAACCCTGACAAAAAAAGCAGCCCCATTTTGCCCTTGTTCCTAAAAACTGAAATAGGAAGCAAATGAGATAACACTCCTATGTAAACGAAGACGTCATTGAAGTCCATCGAATTGTGGCAATGAGAATTACAAAGAAGCTGTTTTAGCTGGCTCTAGTTTTTCTTCAGGAATCAATTGTATTCCATCTAAACGTTTCTTTTCAACGTCCATCATGGCATTGAATTCTTCTCTCAGATTCTCGTCAATTGGTTTGCTCGGAGGCATTGGCTCTGAACGATGATCAACCTGTTTGCCATTCTTCCAAAAACGGAAACAAACGTGTGGCCCAGTTGCTAAACCGGTACTTCCAACGTAACCAATAACATCACCTTGGCGAACAGCTTTACCAGGCTTCATACCCTGCCCAATTTTACTCATGTGTAAATATTGGGTAGTGTATGTTCCGTTGTGTCTGATCTTAACATAATTCCCATTGAATCGAGAGAACTTAGCATCAATTACAACGCCATCACCAACAGCTAAAATTGGAGTTCCTGTTGGAGCGGCATAATCCGTTCCTAAGTGCGCTTTCCATCGTTTTTGAACAGGATGAAATCTCCTTTTTGTATAGCCCGATGTTAATCTACCAAACTTAAGAGGAGACTTTAAAAAGGCCTTACGCAAACTGTTTCCTTCCTCATCGAAGTAATCTGCCCCAGTTGCATTTTCAAATTCAAACGCATAAAAATCTCTATCGGCATGGTGAAAATCTGCCGAATGTATTTTACCCACTCCAATGAATTGATCGTCTACATACATTTCATCGAAAATCACCTTGAAGTAATCTCCTTTTTGAATGCGATAGAAATCAATTGTCCACGCATAAACATTGGCCATTTCCATAGCTAAAGCTGGACTAATATGTTGTTCTTGGAGTGTTAAAAAGAGAGACGAATTGATGATACCACTTGCCTCTCTTGTTCTTGTTTCAACTTCTTTTTGTCCTTTGTAGATATTGATTGAATCGCGCAGATCGTAAACCACATAATCTATTCCGTTAGGCTCATATACAAAGCACAGTGCTTTTTCGCTGGAGTCGTTGGCACAAATGATAGCATAATTATTTCCGTGGCGTAAGTAACGCACATCAAACACATCTCTTGAGGCTTTTGCTAAACGATCTATTGATTGATAATCAACACCATACTTTAGCAATATATCTGCTAAAAACTCATTGCGTTTGATGTTTCCTTTGTGAATGACAAAAGAATCAATGGGGAAGCCATAAGCACTATCCGGAATTGGAATCTGAATAGTTGTATCAGCCATTTGCATAGCCAAAGCTTCCTCTTTTTGTATGTCATCACCATCACATAAAAAAAGAAGAATGGTGAATATTAAAGTTACTGTGCCCAGTAATAAGTATGCTAATTTATTTCCCTTCACTCCTACTCATTCATAACAGATTCAACCCATTCACGTCCCCAATGGGCCTTCTCCTCATCCGACCACAAAGCTGGGTAAAAAATTCTTTCCTGAAATTTTGGAGGAAGATATTTTTGCCAATTTGTTCCTCCAGTAGCTTTTTCCTCGGAAGTTTTTCGTTTTAAATACGTTATAGCAGATTTTAAGTGCATCAACGGCCAGTTGATATTTACATTAACGTCTAACTGACGTAAAACATTTTTCACTTTAGAATCTTCTTGTTCTTCGGGAGTTAGTTTCTTGTAACACTGCCACAAGTTTTTGACTTTATACTCTTCAGCCAGTCGTGTTAACTGATCGGTGTACTTACGTTCAAACTGACTTAACGTCAATGTTTTCTTACCAGTTTCTTCTTCTGTTGCTCCTTGTTTCCAATACAGGTTTTTAAACATCTCATCAAAAGGAGATTCATTGGTAAACTGGTGGCGCTTTTCTTTATCAACCAAATTGATAAAATCTGTTGAGCAGATCTCAATCATACGGTACTGTGCACTTTGAAAACCACTGGCAGGAATCAAACTCATTCTAAATTTAATGAATTGATCGCGTTCCATCCCTTTATACATGATTTCAAACGAATGGGTTAAAGCATCAAAATAGCGGTTAATTCGCATTACGCGTCTCACGAAAAACTCAGAATTCAGATCCTCTTTATTAGCCAGTTGCTCAATCTCGTGCAAAGCCAATTTGAAATACAATTCGGTGATTTGATGATACATAATAAAAACCTGCTCATCCGGGAAACTAGTTCTCGGATTTTGCAGGCTTAATAAAGTATCTAAGTGAATGTAATTCCAGTAACTGATATAATCGGCATACAGTAAACCATCGAGGTATGCCGTTAAATCTTGACCGGTAACTTCATATTTTTTCTGAAGTTTTTCAATGCGGTCAATAATTTCTTGTGTTAATTCCATCGCGTCTTTTTTGGAGTTTTTTGGCGGGTGTTTACAGCGCCAAATTAACCACAAATTCGATGTACAAGAAATGATCTAAGTTAGATTTTCAAACAGCCAATAGTGAACTAACTGTTTAATGCACTTTTGCCAATGGAAATTTGAGGTTTTCGTAATTAGCCAACTCCATCTTAATGCTACCAACCAACACGTTGGCTTTAACTAAAACTGGAATTTTGTTTTTATCGTCACTGATATAAACTGTTAAGTCCTCTTCATCTTTAAAAACACGACCTTTTTGCACAAGCGGTTGAAACTTCAAACACTTGTATTCACCATTTCTAATTTCAATGGTTTCTTTACCTAAGTAGCGGATTTTTAAAGGTTCTAGCTTTTCATCAACTACTGCTTGCATCACAATTACATCGCCAACATTGTACCTATCGATATCTAAAGTTCTTGCGAAATAATAAGCACTCATCATGTCTTGCACGCCATAAGGCACATCAACAGTTGTGTTTTTGTGAGTAGCCATTTTGTTTTTATCGTGATAAAAGGCGTAGTCTTGAGTAAACTCGTATCCGCCTTCGCTAACATCGCGGTGAAATAAATACGGAATCACTTCATCTTTATCGATGTAAGACTCATAAGTATCTCGAACCTTGAAGAACCAATCAAAAGCACCTTTGCTTTTTCCTGTTCCAACAACGTGTAAAGCATCGTTTCCAAAAATTTGATGCTCTTCATTTCTCACTTCGATTGTGGCAGTTCCTGCATCCACAAACCCGTAGTGAACGATGTATTCAATTTTTTCACCCTTTTTAAAAACGGGGTAATCTACTCGATATAGCTTAGCTAGTTCAAATTGAACGCTATCTATAAATTCACTTTGCGCGTTCATGCTTAGGAGCATGAAACCTGCGACAAATAATAATCCAATACGTTTCATAAGCTCTGATTTTGGAAGTATAGTTTCAAAGTTTGTGCCAGAGCTATTTTCACGTTCGAATCGATTCAAAATAAGGCGTTTACGTTTTTCCAGATATTACCATAACGAACTCACCACGCGGTGGAGTTTCAGTAAAATGAGCAATTAATTCAGAAACGGGTTTAGTAAGCGTTTCTTCGTGAAGTTTAGAAATCTCCCTTGAAACCGAGATCAATCTATCTGGTCCACAGAACTCTTGCAGTTGGTCTAATGCTTTCATCAATCTATGAGGCGACTCATAACAAACCATTGTTCGCGTTTCTTCTGCAATTTCTTGCATACGCGTTTGTCTTCCCTTTTTCTGTGGAAGAAAACCTAAGTACAAGAATTGATCACATGGAATGCCCGATTTAACCAATGCGGGCACAAAAGCAGTTGCGCCAGGTAAACATTCAACTTCAATATTTGCCTCAGTACAAGCTCTTACCAATAAAAAACCAGGATCAGAAATGGCTGGAGTTCCAGCATCACTCACCAATGCATAGGTAATATCGGCTTTAAGCTGATCTACAATGGCATCAGTAACTTTATGTTCGTTGTGCTGATGGTAACTTCGAGTGGGTGTAGCTATTTCGTAATGACGAAGCAGTTTTGCTGTTTGCCTAGTGTCTTCAGCTAAAATTAAATCAGCCTCCTTTAAAACTTCTAAAGCACGCAGCGTAATATCTTTTAGATTCCCAATTGGAGTGGGAACCACAATTAATTTACCCATGAATTAGCTCTTCCATTTCATCATCTCTTCCACAGCATCTTCACGCTGAGTACCTTTTTCGATGAGTTCAATGACTTTATTAATTGTTTCTTCAATTTGAACAGGATCAAAACCTAATCCAACTCCAAAGCTCATACACATGCGAAACTCGTTTGAATCAACTTCACCATCAACCATCATCATTTGCACCAAATTGTACAACTGCGCGTTGCGATCTTCCTTGTTGCTTGGTGGATTAAACGAAATCTGATTGGGGTTATCAACTAGTTCTTCTAGCTCGTCACGAGTAATGTAGTAACGCTTTGATATTTTAAACAGGTTATCTAACTCCACTTTATCTAAAATCCCGTCTGCTAAAGCAACAGCCAATAGGTTTTTAAAGTGACTTTTAACGCGTTTTTTATCTTGAGATTCGAATGCTTCGTGTAATGCCATAATGGTAAGAGATTGGATGTTTAATTTAATAGGTTATAGCACCCAAGTTACATAAATCTTCTGTGAACCAACTCCACAAATTCTAAAACAGTTTCTGATTCACCATTCCACTGATAACTAGGCGCTAGCTGTGCCTCAATATATCTTTGAGCATCGTCAATAGATTCCAAATGATTCAACTCATTCAAAGCCCTATTAAAGGCTTCCATGTTTCCATTGAAAAGCTCATTTGAAAACAAAAATCTTTGATTTAATCCAATGGCAGCTTTCAAATCTGAAATCGGAGATTTCTTCAATTTACCAGCTAGTGAAAAATCTGCAATCGGTTTGTGAGCATCGTTGATTTCTCTACTCGCCTCAGCTTCCTGAACTGTATCCTCAACAGGAGTTTCTTCAACAACAGGTTCAACTTGTTTTTCTTCTTCCTGAACCTCAGCCACTGGCTCTTCCATTTTTTCTTCTGCAACAGGTTCCTCAACCTCTTCAGGTTGCTCTTCTTTTACAGGTTCTGGCTCTTGAGCAACAACGGGTTCCTGTTCTTCAACATCAACTTCTGGCTTAACCTCTTCTTCTGAAGGCTCATCTTCTTCAACCTGAACATCTTCAGCAATTGATTCTTCAAACTCCTCAACTTGGTGAAGCACTTCCTCTTCTTCAGTTGGTTCATCGTCTTGAATCAATGGCTCATTTGTTTCTTCTTGAGCATCATAATTACGCTCAACCAAGAAACTTGAATCTTCTGGCACACCCACTAAAAACTTGAGAACCACCATGGTTTCATGTACATCTTGCCAAGATTGCATCAGTTTTTCAATTTCAGCTTC
>MDTF01014937.1_pt1 | contig 11032 bp, 11 predicted proteins | sample 811191 | NCBI WGS metagenome assembly MDTF01 (sample SAMN05326649, study PRJNA326480) | marine metagenome | isolation source: seawater | place: Southern Ocean | collected 2011
ACACAGCTTCGGATATAGGTTCTGGAGGGGGTTTTCCAGGAATTATTATCGCGATAATGCTCAAGAACATGAATAAAGAGATAAAAGTTAACTTATATGAGAAAAGCCATCACAAGAGCGCTTTTCTGAGAGAGGTTTCAAGAAAACTCAATTTGGATACAGAGGTAATCCAAAATAACATTTATGAATCAACAAAATTAAAATCAGGGACTATAATGGCACGAGCATTTAAACCATTACCAGTCGTTTTGGACTTAGTCCGTAAAAATTTTGATAATTATAAAAACTTGATAGTATTTATGGGGAAAAGTGGAAAAATAACTTTAGACGAGACATTAAAAAATTGGGAACTTAATTTCGAGAAAAAAAAAAGTATTACAAGTGATGATTCATTTATATTAAATATTAAAAATATTAAAAAAAAATTTAAGGATTAGGATGCAAATTATTTCAATTATAAACCAAAAAGGTGGAGTGGGTAAAACAACTACTGTGATAAATCTTGCAGCAGGTTTAGCGCAACAAGAAAAGAAAATTTTAGTAATCGATCTTGATCCCCAGGGAAATGCAACAACAGGACTCGGATTATCTAATTTAGAAAATTCAAGTGATACAATTTACGGTGTATTAAATGGAACTAAGACCATATCTGATGTAATAAAAAAAACAGAGTTTAAGAATTTAGATATAGTAACCTCAAACGTAGATTTATCAGGACTTGAAGTAGAAACAGCTGATGACAAGGAAAGAGCCTTTATATTAAAGGTTAAAATGATGGCTTACTTAAACGATTCTAGAGCACCTTATGATTATATTCTTATAGATTGCCCCCCGTCACTAAGCTTATTAACGGTAATGGCTTTAGTATCTTCTCACTCTCTTTTAGTGCCATTACAAACTGAATTTTTTGCATTAGAGGGCTTAACACAGCTAGTAAAAACTATAGATAGAATAAAAGTAAATTTAAACCCTGAATTAAAAATAAGGGGAATCCTTTTAACCATGTATGACAAGAGAAATAAACTTTCAGCACAGGTAGAAAAAGAAGCAAGAGATTATTTTACAGATAAAGTTTATACAACAGTAATACCAAGAAATGTCAGATTGTCTGAAGCCCCATCTCATGGAATGCCAGTTTTAGTTTATGATAAATCATGCTTAGGTAGCAAATCATATTTTAGTTTTACAGATGAATTTATTAATCAAGAAGCAAAATTAGGGAGCGCTGCTTAATGGAGTCAAATAAGATTAAAAAGGGCTTGGGCAGAGGTTTGTCCTCATTAATTGGTGAATCGAAAGTAGACGCAGTTATTAATAAGCTATCAATAAGTGATTTAATTAGTAATAAATTCCAACCAAGAAAAAACTTTGAAGAATTAAATTTACTAGATCTAACAAACTCAATAAAGGAAAGAGGTATTATACAGCCAATCATTGTAAGAAAATCTAAAGAAGGAAATTCAAAATATGAAATTATTGCTGGGGAGAGAAGGTGGCTTGCGGCTCAAAAAGCTGGACTACATGAAGTACCTGTTGTTATCACTGAGGCCAATGATCTTAAATCTCTAGAGTTTGCGATTGTCGAAAATGTTCAAAGACAAGATTTGAATGCAATTGAAGAAGCCGAGGGTTATCAGCGTTTAATAGATGATTTTTCATATGATCAGGAAAAAGTAGCAAAGTTTATAGGAAAAAGCAGAAGTCATATAACGAATTGCCTTAGGTTACTAAGCCTACCTAAAGAAGTTTTAGAATTAATTAAATCTAAAAAATTGTCAGCTGGACATGCAAAAATTTTAGTCGGTTTAAAAAATGTTTTATCTGTCGCAAACAAAATTATTGAAAAAAAACTTTCTGTAAGACAAGCTGAAAATTTTGTTAAAATTTTTAAGGTAAACAAACAATCATACAAGAATAAAAAAGATATAAATCTTACTGCTTTAGAGAATTTGATTATGGAGAAAGTTGGATTAAATGTTTCGATTAAGAATAAAAATAATAATAGTGGAAATATAACATTTGAATACAAAGACACTAATCAGCTTAATAAGATAATTGAAATTATTAAATCTAATTACTAATTGATTTTGTTTGTTCTATTATAAAATCCGAAAGGATATTTATAGAATTATTTGAATATTTCTTAATCAAAAACTCAATTTCGTTAACTTGATAAATCAAATTTTCTGCATTTTTACAAGACCAGCTTCTCATTTGTTGTTTTACAGTTTCTTTATCTTTCCAGAATATTGGTGGTTTGAATCCCGAAATAGTGGTTTCGATATCTTTTGTTTCCCGAAGCCCCTGACACAATTTAACTAGTCTTTTTGACTTTAATAAAAATGTTCTGATAATAACAATACAGTCATCAACTGAGTAATTGTTTTCATTTAATATATTTACTGTTTTCCTTTTATTTTTAGACAAACATGAATCAATCAATTCTGAGACGTTATAATTTTCAGCTAGATTTGTAAGTTTTAAAAGATCATTTATTTCGATCTTTTTTTTATCCCCTATAAAACTTTCAATTTTTTTTAATTCATTATTAAGATTTTGTCTATCCCCCCTAGATCTTTCAACAACTAAATTAATAGCCTGTTGAGAAATAGGTATTTTTATTGTTCTAAAAAAATTATTAGTTATTGAAGATAAAGTTTGATTATTATCTTCATAAAAAGGCACACATATGCACTGTTTTCTCTTTTCAAATAACAATCTTAATTTTGATTTTTTTTCTAATATATTTGAATTTAAAATTAAAACTAAATCTTCTATTTGTTTTTCTATTATTTCTTCTATTATTTCTTTTATTTTGTCTGAAGCTCTATTGATTATTATCAGTTTTTCATTTTCAAAAAAAGATTTTGTTACAATACTGTTTAAAAAACTTTCCTGATTTTTGAGTAATTCACTCTCTTCATATGAATAAATATTATTAGAAAATTCCTTTTTGAACAATTTTTTAATCATTTCATTTTTATGGCCTTGGTTCTCACCATAAAATAAAAATAAATTATTTTTTTTTATATTAATTTTTTCTAGCTCAAAAGATTTAATTATCATTAATAGTTTCAGCCAAATATACTATGCAATCATTAATAATTTTATTTATTAATATATTTTCAATCTCTTTTTCATACTGATTTAAATTAAATTTATTTGAGTCAGTTTTATAATTAAACGACGCCGTAAAACTTTCTTTAATTTCCTTACCATTATAAATTAAATTTATATTTGTTACTATTTTCATTTCAAAACGAGATGGGTCCCCCTTTTGATCTTTGGTAATAATGGAAATCAATTTTTTTGAGTCTGTACTTACCTCTATTATGTTTGCGCTATCTTCGTTAGAAAATACCTCTAAATTTTTTTTTATTTTTCGATTTAGCTTATTATTTTGAGATATATTAATCTCTTCAATATAAAAATTGCTATTTTTGGACAAGTAAATTGGGGTATAGCCACAATTCGAAAAAACAAAAAAAATAATTAAAGCAAAAGTTATTTTATTCATACTAATATCAAATTTATAATTTTATTTTTAATGTAAATTGTTTTTATTATTTTTTTATTTTCCATAAACTTAGAAATATTAACATCTTTTTTAACTTCTTGAATTAAATCATTTTCTTCGATTTCAGAATTAAAACTTATAATTCCTCTTTTTTTTCCATTGATCTGAATCACCACATTAATTTTTTCTTCAATTTTGAAACCAGGTTCTACTTTTGGCCATTCTGAGTGGTTTTTACAATCAAGCTCTTCTAAACATTCTGATACAAAATGCGGAATAACTGGAGACATCAATTTCAAGATTTTGATGTAGTTTTTAATTAGATCGCTTATAGGAATATTTTTCTCAATTTCTTTATTTAAAAAATTATAGGATTCATGTAAATTTGCAATAATTACATTGTAGTGAAATTTTTCCAAATTTTTTGTAACCTTTTCAATCAGTTGATTTGTAAAATTATAAATTAAGGTAGCGTCTCCGTGAGTTTCATTTGTTTTAATTTTGACTTTAATTTTTTCATGTAGAATAAAGACTTTTTGGATAAATTTATAGGAAGCGCTTATTCCCTGCTCAGACCACTGAACATCTTTTTCTGGAGGGCTGTCTGACAAGATAAATAATCTGACAGAATCTGCTCCAAAGTCGTTAATTATTTTCTGAGGATCAATTGTGTTTTTTTTTGATTTCGACATTGATTCACTTGGTCCAACATTTACTTTTTTATTTGGATTATTTATTAGAAAAAAATTCTTACCATCATTTGAGTCTATTTCCTCCGGACTTAGCCACTTATTATTTTGGTCTTTGTAAGTTTCGTGACACACCATACCTTGTGTGAATAGGCCTTTAAAAGGCTCTTTATCTATGAATTTTTCAGTCTTATAATTAAGCGCATGCATGAAAAATCTTGAATAAAGGAGGTGAAGAATTGCATGCTCAACCCCACCAATATATTGATCGACTGGCATCCAATAAGAAATATCTTCAAGATCGAAACCTTTATCTTTATTGTCACTAGAACAAAATCTTAAAAAATACCAAGAGGAGTCAACAAATGTATCAAGTGTATCTGTTTCTCTCATACATTCTTCGCCATTTATTTTAATTTTTCTCCAATCAGTTTGGTGATCTAAAGGATTTCCGTTGGTGTTGATATTTATATTTTCTGGAAGTTTTACAGGAAGCAACTCAGCAGGAACTTTAATTATTTCACCTTTTTTATTATAGGCCATTGGGATAGGACAACCCCAATAACGCTGCCTGGATACGCCCCAATCTTTTAATCTAAAATTAATTTTTTTTTTACCAATTCCTTTTTGTTCTAAAATTTCTATTGTTTTAACGATCGACTCATCTGGGGCTTGTAAGCCATTTAGAAAATCGGAATTAATCATTGAACCAGGGCCAGTGTAAGCTTCTTTATTAACTTTGAAATTTTCAGCTTGCTCATCAGGTCTCACTACAGTTTTAATCTCTAAATTATATTTTAATGCAAAATCCAAATCTCTTTGGTCATGGGCTGGACACCCAAATACTGCACCAAAACCATAATCCATCAATACAAAGTTTGCAAAATAAACAGGTACTTTATTTAGGGGATCAAGAGGATTTAAAGCTAATAGATTTGTTTTAAAACCAATTTTTTCAGCTAGCGCTATAGATTCTTCAGTAGTTCCAGTTTTAGAGCATTCATCTTTAAACTTAATGAATTCTGAATCATTAACAAAATGTTTGGATAATGGATGATCAGAGGATACGGCTAAGAACGAAAATCCAAAAAGTGTATCAGGTCTTGTGGTAAAACATTTGATTTTATTTATAGGCGGCAATTCTGTTAAACTATATTTTTTATCTACCTCAATTTTAAAATCAAGCTCACAGCCAAAAGATTTACCTATCCAGTTTTTTTGCATCGTCTTAACTTTATTGGGCCATTCTTCTAACCCATCTAATCCAACAAGAAGTTCTTCAGAAAATTTAGATATATTAAAAAACCATTGATTTAATTTTTTTCTCTCAACAGGCACTCCTGATCTCCACCCCTTTCCATCAATGACCTGTTCATTTGCAAGAACAGTTTGATCAACTGGATCCCAATTAACATAATTTTCTTTTCTATAAACAAGACCCTTATCATAAAGTTCTAGAAAAAAAGTTTGTTGATGTTTGTAATAATCAGGTGATGAAGTGGAAATTTCTCTATCCCAATCAATTGAAAGACCAAGTTGCTTTAATTGTTCTTTCATTATGTGGATATTTTTTTCAGTCCAAGATTTAGGGTCTAAATTATTTTGTCGGGCCGCATTTTCAGCTGGCATACCAAAAGAATCCCAACCCATTGGATGTAAAACGTTATAACCCTGCATGATTTTAAAACGTGCTAGAACGTCACCTATTGTATAATTTCTTACGTGACCCATATGAATTTTGCCAGATGGGTAAGGAAACATCTCCAAACAATAAAATTTTTTCTTACTTTTATCTAATGAAGTTTTAAAAAAATTGTTTTTTTCCCAGTGTGCTTGCCATTTTTTTTCGATTGTTTTGAAGTTATATCTGGTCACACAAAAAAAGAATTTTTTATATTAGAGTTTACTTTCCACCCTTTTTAAAGACAGAGCGCCCTTGTTTTTTAAATTCTGCTGCATATTCTTCTGTTGTTTTATTTTCAATGAAAGCCGCGCGTTTTAAGATTGCCAACTTTACATCAGTCTCTAATTTTGATTTGATTTTGGTAATGTTACAATTGGTAAAATTATTTTTACATTTTTTTTCATAAATACTAATACCGAGGGCATCTGATCTAATTTCATTACTTAAGAATCTTACTGTAATTTTTAGATCTCTGCTTTCATCATCAATATTTGAATTTCCATCAAACCATTCTGTTATTAAAATTCCACCAGAATAACTGGCATTGCTAAAAGGAACAAAATCTAGAGTATCAATTGAAGCTCTCCATAACGCATTAGAAGATGCAAAATCAAAAGTTCCACCTTTGTTTGAGGAGCTTGTCCCGAAACGTATTCCTCTTCCTTCTTTAATATTTTTTGCAACTCGATCCTTTACATTAATTGGTGTATCCTTAACGTCAGCACGTTTAAAAAAATTTCTAGAACAAGCAGATAAGCCAACAAGAATAATAAGTGATAAAATTGTAAATTTTTTCATGAAACTAATTTTCGTTGAAAAACCATGTGTTTTAGTGAATATCAACAAAAAAAAGCATATCACAGTGATAAAAATGCAACATCTTTAAAAAATAATCAATATTAAGAGGAATATAGTCAAAAAAATCAATAAAACTTGGTATTAAAGCAACATTCATATGAATATTAACAATAAAGGAGAAAATATGATTAACTTAAAAAAATTGGGTCTTACAGCTCTAGCAGGATCGCTAGTAGCAGTTAGTGCTCAAGCAGGAGAAATGTCAGTTACTGGTGCTGCCAATGTAACTTACAAAGAAGGTAATGGAGCAGTTGCTGATTCAATCGGTACTGATAAAGATGTTGCTTTTACTGGAACAGGCGAACTAGATAATGGTTGGACTTTTACAGTATCAACAGCTTTAACTGATGCTTATGAAGTTTCATCTTCATACACTTCATTAACTATGGGTGACATGGGTACAGTATCTTTTGGTGCTGACACTGGTGGAGCTTCATACAAATATGATGAAGAAGTACCTCAAGCTTACGAACAAACGTCTGATGGTCAACAAAACTCAGCGAACATTGTTGGTAACAGAATGGACTCAAACATGATCGTTTACAACTCACCTTCTTTCGATTTAGGTGGAGCGTCTGCATCATTTGATTTTGAATTTTCTAAAGCCGCAAACGGAACTGCCGCGAATGATGGTGGAACTGCAGCAGCTGCTGATTCTTCAACAAACGTTGCTGATCAATTTGGTCAAGGTTTAGGTCTAGGTGTTACTATATCTGGAGCTGGTCTTAAAGTAGGTGCTTATGGTGCTCAAAGAGAAAATGTATCTAGCCCGGCTGCTAGTAACAATGCTTCTAGTCCAATTACTGGTGCGTCAACTGCACAGGATGACTTCCAAGGTGTTTGGTATGCTTCATATGCATATGGTCCAGTTGCTGTTGGTTACTCGGCGTCATATCATGACTCAGGTCTAGACGTTGCTTCAACTAGAGCTACTGCAGCTAAAGTTGTTGGTGATGTTGGTGGTATATTTGATTCTGAAAGTTATTCAGTTGCGTACAACGTAAATGATAATCTTTCTGTTTCATATACTGAAACAACTGATACGTACGATGCTCAAGCTGGCGACAGAGGTGGAATTTCTGATGTTGGAAATGATGGTTCGCAAGCAATCAATAATGACGTAGATCAAAAAACTAAAGCGGTACAAGCAGCTTACTCAATGGGTGCAGCTTCTATCAAATTCTACAGCATGACGACTGATAACCCAGGTTATGATTCTGATGCACAAGAACTTAAAACTACTGAAATTGCATTAGGTCTTGCATTTTAATTAGTATTTAAATTATTTAAAACGGCCCAAGTTTTCTTGGGCCGTTTTTTTTATCCAGCTTATCCCTGCGAAACCACTACAGTTTAGTAGTTTAATTCTTCTCAAATTATTTTGATTGATTCCACCTAAAGCAATAAACTTTTTTTTTATCCCCAAAGTAAGAAGATTAAATTTTAAAATACCTAAATATTTTTTCTTTTTTTTTACAAAAAAAGTAGGTGCTAAGAATATTAGGTCACACCCTTGACTAACTTTGTTCAGTAATTCAATTTTATTATGTGCTGAACCTAATATAGAAAAATTTTTCCACGTATTTAAATTTTGTAGATTTTTTAATTTATTGAAAGAGGGCATATAAACTCCGCTTAAACCTAATTGTTTTGCAATCTTTAAATTATTCGAAATAAAAAATTTTCTTTTAGTTTGTTTACACAGACGGTGAATATTCTTAATAGCAACAAGGTCCAAATCGTTGTTATAATTTCTGTATATTAAGGATATGTTTTTATCTAAATTTATAATTTCAGTTCTGTTAAATTGATCAATAAAATAGTAAATATTTAGGTAATTATGCATAATTCAGTTGATAATTTAATATTAATTAAAAAAGAAATACAGCTTAAAAATGAAAGAACTGAAGTTATCGCCGTTTCGAAAACATTCCCAATAAATGATATTTTACCATTAATCAATCATGGTCATAAACATTATGGAGAAAATAAAGTTCAGGAAGCAATTGGAAAGTGGCAGGATATTAAATTTGATTTCACAGACATCAAACTCCACTTGATAGGCAAATTACAAACCAACAAGGTAAAGTACGCGCTACCACTTTTTGATTATATTCACTCGTTAGATAGTATAAAATTAGCAGATAAGATTTCGGCAGAACAACAAAAAAAAAATTGTAGACCCAAAATTTTTGTCCAGGTGAATATTGGTAACGAATCACAAAAAAATGGTGTTGATTTAGACAATGTAGATAAATTTGTAATAAATTGTACAAAGAATTTAAATTTAGATATTATAGGACTAATGTGCATCCCCCCAATAACTGGTGACTCAAATAACTATTATTCCAAAATGTCCAATTTAGCCAAAGTTTCACATTTAAACGAATTGAGCATGGGTATGTCGAGTGATTATTTAGATGCTATAAATTTTAATTCTACTTTTGTTCGAATTGGATCTAAAATATTTGGTCCACGTTCTTAGCAAATTTTTATTTTTGTTTTTTTATTAATTAATTTTGCTAAAATTAGGAAATCCTTTTTTTTTAATGCAATGCACCCAGCTGTAGGTTTATAGTTTTTCGTTAGGTGAATAAATATTGCACTACCCTTGAACGGTACAATTTTTTTTGTATTAAATTTTACTACTATAAAATAATCATATGCTAGATCTTTTTTGAATAATTTTTCATGACTCATAAATTTATTTAGATTAATTTGTTTATTGTAGGATTTACTCTCTGGATCATCGCACCAACCCATTTTTTTAGTTATTATCTTAATACCACTCTTGGTTTGAGGCCTAGGGTTTCTATCTTTTCTAAAGTATAAATCGCCCAAATTAAAAATTCCCTTTGGAGTACACTTGTCTCCTTCAATCTTATTTTTTGATAGACCATTTTTGCCAATACAGCATCTAAATTTAAAATCATTGTAAATCAGGGTGTCTTTATTTTTTAAATAAATTAACATAAGGTTATTTTAAATGACTAAACAAAATATTCATATTATCAATTTTAGGATATTATTCGATATATTAGAAGAAGTTAAATCAATACTAAGTTTTGAAATTTTTTATCACGAAGATCCCAAAAGCTTTATTGAATTTTTAAAAACTAATAAAACTCATAATTTCTTAGTCTTAACAAAAATAATTGATAATCAATTAAAATCATTAAAATCCCTAAATAAAAAACAAATATTTTTGTTACCCGAATCTCCACTTCCAATTAATAAATTAATTGAAAATATCAATATCCAGTTAATAAAACAAAACTATAATTTGCAATCAAAAAAAAATATAAAAGATTATAGTTTAGATTTGAATTCAAGATTTCTTTCAAAAAATATTAATCAGTTAAAGTTAACCCAAAAAGAAATTGATATTATTTTATTTTTAAGTGAAAATTCTAGTCCACAGAGTATTAAAGCCTTGCAAAGTCTTGTTTGGAAATATGAAGTAGGACTAGAAACACACACCGTTGAAACACATATCTACAGATTACGAAAAAAAATTAAAGAAATATTTGATGATGACAATTTCATCAAAAGTCATGATGATGGTTATATGATTTAATATAGAACTAATTTAGCCTTGCCCCAATTCTTTGAATTATCTTTGAAGACATCTCTGTACCTTTTTTAAGGCTTTCTTTGATAGAAAAATTATTTATGTGACCATGAAGAAACCCTGCAGCGAATAAATCACCTGCACCAGTTAAATCTCTAATCTTAAGATTTTTAATACTTTCACACTCAATTACCTCCTTTTTATTAATAGCAACACTGCCTTTTTCTCCTCGAGTAATAACTGTTAATTTTTCAAGTTGTTGGCAAAAAGAGATAATCTCGTCAAAATTTTTTGTATCTGCCAATGATGCAATTTCTTGCTCGTTAGCAAATGTAATATCTAACTTATTTTTAACTAAATTTAAAAAATGTGACTTATGTCTTTCTACGCAAAATAAATCGGATAAAGACATTGCCACTTTATTGGAATTTTTAATTGCTATATCAAAGGCAGATTTAGGCTCACCTTCATCCCATAAATATCCTTCTAAAAAAATCATTTCACTACCCTTAACTGATTTTATATCCACATCATTTTCACTAATCTTTCCTGCAGTCCCTAAAAATGTACACATTGTTCTTTCAGAGTCAGGAGTAATTAGTATCAAACAAGTTCCTGTAGGTAGCTCCTCTTTTTTTTTTGAGTAAAAATAATCAACATTTTCTTTCTTTAGGCCATCTTCGTATTTTTGACCTAAATCATCATTGTTAACT
>MDTF01015487.1_pt1 | contig 11032 bp, 10 predicted proteins | sample 811191 | NCBI WGS metagenome assembly MDTF01 (sample SAMN05326649, study PRJNA326480) | marine metagenome | isolation source: seawater | place: Southern Ocean | collected 2011
AAGAAGCCAATCGCCAGTGTGCGCGACGCCATGGCCGAAACAGCGGCTTTGTTCAGTGACCAGATGTGCCGGGTCATGCTCAGCCTCCCAGGAATGATTTGCGGACTTCAGGATCGTTCAGCAGGTCTTTGCCAGTTCCGGAGAAAGCGTTGCGTCCCTGCACCAAGACATAGCCCTTATCGGCGATCTCAAGCGCTTGACGGGCGTTTTGTTCAACCATCAAAATTGGAATGCCGGATTGCGCCACTTCAATAATGCGGTCGAATAATTCATCCATCACAATTGGTGACACCCCGGCAGTTGGCTCATCCAGCATCAGAACTTTGGGCCGCGTCATCAACGCCCGCCCCACCGCAACCTGCTGGCGTTGGCCGCCCGATAATTCGCCCGCAGCTTGATTGCGTTTTTCATGCAAGACCGGAAACAGGCTATAAACCTGCTCCATGGTCTCGCGAAAATCATCGGTGCGGATGAACGCCCCCATCTCGAGGTTTTCCTCTACTGTCATCGACGTGAAAATGTTGCTTGTCTGGGGTACGAAACCCATGCCGTGTTTGACCCGGTCTTGCGGTGAAAGGGCTGTTATATCCACACCGTTCAGTCGCACCGCACCACTGTTGAGGTTCAGCATGCCAAAAACCGCCTTCATCGCGGTTGATTTTCCGGCACCATTGGGCCCAACAATCACCGCGATTTGGCCTTTTTCCACTGAAATTGTGCATCCGTGCAGAATATCGGGGCCGCTGCCATAGCCACCAGTCATAGCGTCCCCGATTAGAAACGGCTCGTCGGTCATTGTGCCACCGCCTTATTTTTCAAACCGGTGCCAAGATAGGCCTCTATCACCCGCTCATTGGCCTTAATCTCAGCCAATGTGCCCTCGGCCAATACTTTTCCTTCGGCCATGCAGATCACCGGGTCGCAGAGCTTGCCGATAAAATCCATGTCGTGCTCGATCACCACAAAGGTGTAATTGCGCTCTTGGTTTAGGCGCAGAATGGCGTCGCTGATCGTGCCAAGAAGGGTGCGGTTCACGCCGGCACCGACTTCGTCCAGAAATACGATTTTGGCATCAACCATCATAGTGCGCCCAAGCTCCAAGAGCTTTTTTTGCCCGCCTGACAGATTGCCGGCTTTTTCTTGTTTGAGATGTGATATGGTTAAAAACTCGATGACTTCATCGGCTTTGGCCTGCAGGGCGCGTTCTTCATTTGCGATGCGTTTACGGCCGAACCAAGTGTTCCAAAGCGTCTCACCCGATTGTTGCGGTGGGACCATCATCAGGTTTTCGCGCACACTCATGGACGTGAATTCATGGGCGATCTGAAAGGTCCGGAGCAGACCTTGGTGAAACAGCTCATGCGGCGCAAGACCCGTGATGTCACGCCCGTCCATCAAGACGCGTCCCGATGTGGCTTTATGAACCCCGGCAATGACGTTAAACAGCGTGGTTTTCCCGGCGCCATTGGGGCCGATAAGCCCGGTGATCGACCCTTTGGCGATCTTTAGGCTGGCACCATCAACAGCGTGAAAACCGCCGAAATGCTTATGCAGATTTTCGACTTCAATCACGATTTTGTTCTTTCGAGGCAGGGATGAGGGCAGGGGTTGCTCTGCCACCCAATAGACAAACAGCCCGGCGAACCGGGCTGTTTGAATTCAAAGTCGGTTTGATTAACGATATCCAACCGTTTCAACTTTGGCGTTCTGGATTTCAATCTCGCGGTAGTTGCCGGCAGACTCACCCGGTCCGATCAATTCAACTGCGGTCGCACCCACATAGTCGACGTCATAGCCGGCTTCTAACAAAACAAGCGCCTGACCCAATTGGCCCGGCATGATTTGTACGCCTGGCGCGTTGGCCACATTCATCACATGTTGCATGATGTCAGCTGACGCGCTTGATCCACCGGCTTGCATCGCCAGCATGATTAAAGCTGCCGCATCATAGCTTTCGCCCGCGAATGCCGAAGACCCTTCAAAGCCCGCAGCAGAAGCCAGTTCACCAAAGACGTCTGCGCCTTTGTTTTCCGACCCGGGGTACTGACCAAACGAGCCGTTCAGGTCTGGACCGATTGCATCAACAATTGCCTGTCCGACCATGCCGTCTGGCAGAACAAATGTGTCAAACGCGCCAGTGTCAAGCGAGGCTTGAATAATCTGCTTGCCACCGCCAGATTCGTAGCCCGCAACAACCAGAAGATCACCACCGGCTGAGGCCAGAGCGCCAACTTCAGCAGAGTAATCCGCTTTGTCTTCGTCATGGGCCGCGTTGATCGTCACAGTACCGCCGGCCGCTTCGAATGCGGCTGCGAAACTGTCGGCCAATCCCTTGCCGTAGTCGTTGTTGGTATAGGTCAGAGCGACAGTTTTAAAACCGCGGTCCATGATGATGTTTGTCATCACGACACCTTGACGCGCATCAGAGGGAGAGGTGCGGAAGAACAGGCCATCGTCTTCTGCAGTCGACAAAGCCGGAGACGTTGCAGATGGCGAAATCATCACAACGCCGTTTGGACGCGCTACGTTTTGCAAAATTGCGCCGGTCACACCGGAACAATCGGCACCCATAATGGCGTTTACTTTATCGGATGTCACCAAACGCTCGGCTGCGGCTGTTGCCGCTGCGGCATCGATACATGTCGAGTCAGCCCGAACCGAAGTCACGGTTGCGCCGCCCAACAGTTTGCCAGAATCAGTTACTTCCTTCATCGCCAGTTCTGCGCCGGCGCCCATCGCAGGTGTGATCGTTTCCAACGGGCCCGTAAAGCCAAGGATCACCCCGATTTTCACTTCGTTGTGGCTGCCTGCAAACGCAGAGCCCGCCAGCAGCGCTGCGGCCGCTGTTGCTGTCATCAGCTTTTTCATTTTAAATCTCCATTAGTTGAACCCAGTGTTCAAGTGCATATTTAATCAGCATGCATGCAAAATGAAAGAAATATTAACAAGCACTCGCGAAAAAGCAAAATTGGGGGTTATCGCCTGTTCACAGCGAATGTCGGGGTTTTTTGATTAAATCAATTTTTTCATGACTGTGAACATGCGCACCCGGGTATCGTGTCAGGCGCAGGCACTGCCTGCCCTAAGTTTCCCCCAGTACTGGCAACTGACGTCTTATGGTTTGGTCGATTGGCTGCCGCGTTCACGGTAAGGTGTTGTCGCGTAATGGGCGCGATAACATTTCGAGAAATGTGACGGAGAGGCAAACCCGCAGGCCAGTGCCACATTGATCACGCTCATATCGGTCTGCATCAGAAGATTGCGAGCTTTTTGCAATCTCAATTCCATGTAATACCGCTTTGGGCTGCGGCTGAGATATCGTCGGAACAACCGCTCAAGCTGGCGCGTGGACATCGCCACGTGTTTTGCCAGTATCGAAGGGCTGATCGGCTCTTCTATGTTGCGCTCCATCATCTGAATAACTTGACCAAGCTTAGGATGACGCACCCCTAAACGGGTTGGAACTGAAAGGCGTTGTACGTCCTGAGTTGTGCGAATTGACGAATAAATTTGTTGGTCAGCCACTGCATTGGCAAGGTCTTCACCATGGTCGTTTGCGATCAACTTCAACATCAAATCGATTGACGATGTTCCGCCGGCGGTGGTCATGCGGTTACCTTCGATGATAAACACCGATTTGGTGAGTTCAACGTTCTCAAACTCTTCCGTGAAACTGTCTTGGTTTTCCCAGTGGATGGTGGCGCGTTTTCCCTCTAAAAGCCCGGCTTTGGCCAGAGGGAAGGCCCCTGTGCATAAACCCGCGATGGCAAGCCCGCGTCGAGATTCACGGCGCAGCCAGCTCAGCAGGCGCTTGGTAGTTGCTGCGCGAATATTTTCGCCGCCACAAAGCATGATCGTATCATCGCGATTCAGCTCGTTCAAATCGTGATCAACCGAAAATTCAATACCCGCAGAACAGATGATCGAAGTGCCATTTTCGCTAATTATTTCCCACTCATACAGGATTTGATTGGACATTCTGTTGGAAATTCTAAGACATTCCAGCGCGGAAGCAAAGGAGAGTAGCGTGAACTTAGGCAGCAACACGAAAACAAATTTTCGAGGCTTTGTTGCTTGGGGCACAATTGCGACACTCTGGAGTTGAGACTGCATCTCGATCCTGCCTTTATTTTAAGTGGGTATTTCGCTCGTAAAAAACGCACGCTCTTTCCCCCATTGAACCAAACTGTAGGGTTAGGTCAATAGGGCGTGTTGAATTACTATATGGTCACTTTAAACAGACGCCGTTATAAGCATCTCAGAAGATCTACCAACTGTGGAGAAAACACATGAATGACTGGCAAAAAAACAACTGGCGGAGTAAATCCAGAGTGCAAATGCCGGAGTATACGGACGCGTCCTCTTTGCAGTCTGTGGAGGCACAACTCGGACAATATCCACCGCTGGTTTTTGCCGGAGAGGCACGCCGCCTCAAAGCAGCTCTTGGTGCGGCATCCCGAGGTGAAGCGTTCTTGCTGCAAGGTGGCGATTGTGCGGAAAGCTTTGAGCAGTTTAGCGCCGACTTAATCCGCGACACGTTTAAAGTCATGCTGCAGATGGCGATGGTTTTGACATACGGAGCCAAGGTGCCAGTTGTCAAAGTTGGGCGGATGGCTGGGCAATTTGCCAAACCCAGATCTGCCCCGACCGAAGTGGTGGGTGGTATGGAACTGCCCAGTTACCGTGGTGATATAATTAACGAGTTGGCGTTTGCGCCTGAGGCGCGGAGGCCCAACCCATCAAAGATGCTGCAGGCCTATACGCAGGCCGCAGCAACGTTGAACCTGCTGCGGGCGTTTTCAACTGGTGGCTATGCCGATGTGCATCAAGTGCACAGCTGGACTTTGGGCTTTACCGAAAGTGATCAAGCCAAAGAATACAGAGATATGGCGCGTTCAATCAGCGACGCTCTGGATTTCATGACCGCCGCAGGCCTAGACAGTGAGCGAGCACCCAGCTTGCAAACAGTCGATTTCTACACCAGTCACGAGAGCCTGTTGTTGGAATACGAAGAGGCGTTGACGCGGCTTGATTCGACATCTGGCAAATGGCTCGCGGGCTCGGGTCATATGATCTGGATTGGCGACCGCACCCGGCAACCGGACGGGGCACATGTAGAGTTTTGTCGCGGAGTGCAAAACCCGATTGGTCTGAAATGTGGGCCGACCACAACAGCCGAAGACCTTAAGGTTCTGATGGCCAAGCTTAACCCAGAGAATGAAGCCGGACGTCTGACCTTGATTGGGCGGTTTGGTGCTGGAAAAGTTGGTGATCATCTGCCGCGACTGATCAAGGCAGTTCAGCAAGAAGGGGCAAATGTCCTTTGGACCTGTGACGCGATGCACGGCAATACCATTAAATCCTCGAGCGGCTATAAAACCCGCCCCTTTGAAAGCGTTTTGCGGGAAGTGCGCGAATTCTTTGCGATCCACAATGCCGAAGGTACTGTGCCGGGTGGCGTGCATTTCGAAATGACTGGACAGGATGTAACCGAATGTACGGGCGGTGTTCGGGCAGTCAGCGACGAAGATCTCTCAGATCGCTATCATACCGCCTGTGATCCAAGACTAAATGCAAGCCAGTCACTGGAACTGGCGTTTTTGGTTGCCGAAGAATTGACCCAAAGGCGGGTGCAAACAGCCGCCAAAACGGGCTAAAAGACTGCGCCTCACTCTCCTTGGATGTGGGAGAAGCGGGGAGGATGCCCATTGACGAAAGGCACCTCTTCGCGGCGTATATTTCTGGCCTGTTCAATTGGGCCAGTTTTAATTTGATTGTGCTTTTTTAAGGTTGAACGTTCCGGTCGGGCTGGCGGTCAAAAAGATCTGCAGCTGCGGTGGGCAAGTTTTACAGCACAGCGGTTTATATTTCATGATCGTATATTTTTTAAACGCTCTATAAATTGTACAACAACAAGCGCCTGTATATTTGAAATTTATTGTTTCACGAGCTGTCGCAGGGTGTCTGAAAATCAATAATATTTCCCTCAATGGATGGTTTTTCCTGTGCTCGATCGTCATTGCGCAATCCTAACGCACTTTGGTGCCGGCTGGTATTTACGGTAACACGTTCGCGGACAGGCGGCGTTTCCAGTGTAATATCCAAAGGATAGCTTTGTGTTTCGGTAATTTCAAACCGAGGACGATCATTGGACTTGCCAGACCTGCACGTTAAAACTCCGAAAATACGATTGGGTTCAGGCTGATCATCCAGCAGCGGTAGTAACAACATTTTAGCTGCTATCGCCGGCATTAGGGGGGTGGTGACAGCATGCAGTGTCAATCTGGTGACCTCGGGGGTGTCCAAGGTTGCATGTACGGCGACGGCAAGTGATCCCCGCGCTTGTGCTCGGAATAAAGCGCTGAGGGGCAACCCTCTTGGGTCCATGCCGAAGCATGCGGCGATCCCGGTTCCCGCTGTTTTAATTTGAACCAGCCCCGGTGCAATTTTGTCTGCAATAAAGATATTAGAGAGGTAGGGCTTTAAGTCTTTGGCTTGCAAGTCACCGCTATGTGGAAGCAAAAAACTGCCCCTTAGCTGCAGCCAATAGCGTTCGATTTCTCTCAGTGTTTCGTTATCGCCCCCGCGCTTGTAGTTGTCAAATGACACAATATTAGCCCGATCGCTGCTTGCAAGATTTATTGTGTGACGACCGTATTTATCCATGTTCATTTTATCCATAAAATCCACGCTAAAGTTTCTTCACATAGGCTTAACCTAACTTAATATTTTGTTAATATTACATACAGAAACATCGATTTCAGATTTTCTTTGGTAAGTGGTTAATCTAGGTTAAAAAAGTACAGTGCTAAGAAAGTCGTGGGTTTCTCTTGCCTCGCGTTGGTAATGTGGCTTATCTGCGCTTGCATTATTCGGGAGCAGTTTGTGATACAATCGATGACAGGCTTTGCCTCGGCCTCTGGCAGCCAAGACACATTCGTCTGGATCTGGGACCTGCGCAGCGTCAATGCCAAAGGGCGTGACCTGCGGTTGCGCCTGCCAGATTGGATAGAGGGGCTCGAGGTACAGGTGCGCGCCCTGATCACGCCACAGGTGTCGCGGGGGGCAGTGTCGCTGACGTTACGTGTCACCCGCGAAGAGACCGCCGGCGCTGTTGTTTTAAACCGATCACATCTGACCAAAGTACTTGCCGCAATGGGCGATATTGAGACACAAGCGATGGATATTGGGCTTGCACTTTCACCGTCAAATGCGTGCGATATACTTGCCCTAAGGGGGGTGCTCGAAAGCGCGCCCGAGCCGTCTGACACGGAGGCATTAAGCGGCGCTTTGTTGTCATCTCTCACCCCAGTGCTCAGCTCGTTGATGTTGATGCGGGCGTCTGAGGGCCGGGCCCTGTCTGAAATTATTACCAGGCAGGTTGATGCGATCGCAGATTTGACAGACGTGGCCGCCGATCGCGCTCAGGCACAAAAAGCGCAGATGGCTGTGACGTTGCAACAAAATATCGAGAAAGCTCTTGGTGGGCGGGACTTGGATGAGCAGCGTCTGGCACAGGAAATTGCCACCTTGGTGGTGAAATCAGATATCACCGAAGAAATCGACCGGCTGGGCGCACATGTCACTGCGGCGCGTGGTCTATTACAACAATCCGGACCGGTCGGCCGAAAACTTGATTTTCTGACGCAAGAGTTCAATCGCGAAGCCAATACACTTTGCTCTAAATCTCATTCGGTTGAACTGACCCGCGTAGGGTTAGAGCTTAAAACTATAATCGATCAAATGCGCGAACAGGTGCAGAATGTTGAATAGGGGCCACAGATGAACCAGCGGCGCGGTCTACTGATCATTTTATCCTCGCCGTCGGGGGCCGGTAAATCTTCGCTGGCCAAGCGATTGCGTGCTTGGGATGCTGCGATACAATTCTCGGTCTCGGCGACCACCCGCGCACCTCGAAGCGGGGAAACCCACGGTCGCGATTATTATTTCCACAGCCGCGAAGAGTTTCAAGCATTGGTGGCCAGCAACGATATGCTGGAACATGCCGAAGTGTTTGGCAATCGTTACGGCAGTCCGAAAGCGCCAGTATCTCGGGCGATCGACACTGGTCAGGATGTTTTATTTGACGTCGACTGGCAGGGTGGACAACAGTTGCGCAATTCACAATTGGGCAAACATGCGTTGTCGATTTTCATTCTGCCACCCTCGATCCCAGAGTTAGAGCGGCGCTTGCAATCGCGTGGTCAAGACAGCCAAGAGATTATCAACGGTCGGATGGCCAAAAGCCGCGATGAAATCAGTCACTGGCCCGAATATGATTATGTCCTTATCAATCAAGATCTCGACCGCACCGAACAGCAGCTGCGCACAATCATTGGCGCTGAGCGGTTGAGGTTGTCACAACAGCCAGACATTGTAGAGACCGTCCGCCGCTTGAACGCTGAATTTGAGGAACGCAAATGACAATCTACGCTTTAGATGGGCATCGTCCCGACATCGCAACCGACACTTGGATTGCGCCTGACGCCAATGTTATCGGCAAAGTGGTGATCGAAAGCGGATCCTCCGTTTGGTTTGGCTGTACGCTGCGCGGCGACAATGAGGTGATTTGGATCAACGAGGGCAGTAATCTGCAAGAGCACTGCGTCCTGCATACCGATATGGGCTTTCCGCTCACGGTGGGGGCGGGGTGTACCATCGGCCATAAATCGATGTTGCACGGTTGTACGATTGGCGAAAATACCCTTATCGGCATGGGAGCAATTGTGCTCAATGGCGTCAAAATTGGCAAAAACTGTATTATCGGCGCCGGCGCATTGATTACCGAAAATAAAATCATTCCTGATGGCAGCCTGGTGATGGGGGCTCCGGGAAAGGTGGTCCGCGAAGTCGATGATCAAGCGATTATGGGGTTGCGGTCAAGTGCGCTGCATTATCAGGAAAATATGCTCCGTTTCAAAACGGGACTAAGCGGGGTCGACAGACCATGACGCGGCGCGATACCTCCAGCCTGATGCGGCCTTTGGCGTTGCCTGACAGCGTGTCATCGCCGGTGGTGACGCCTTTGTCACCTTCGGTGGTTTATGCCTCACGCTCCCCCGACGAGCTTGATGAACAATACGATGGGGACCTTTCGGGCTATACCTATGCCCGCGAAGGACATCCCAACGCCGACGTCTTGGCGGGTCTTCTGGACCGAATGGAGTCAGCGCAAGGCGGGTTTGTGACAGGATCGGGTATGGCGGCCGTTTCGGCGGTGCTGATGGGATTGATGGGCCACGGTGATCATGTGCTGGGGGGGGATCAACTCTATGGTCGGTCTTTGCGCATGCTGCAGAAAGATTTGCCGCGATTGGGGGTCACGACAAGTTTTGCCGATGCGGGATCTGTGGATGCCATGCGCGCGGCGCTGCGTCCCGAAACCAAATTGATCATGATCGAGGTGGTGTCGAACCCGACGCTACGCGTGGCAGATTTGCACGGCTTGGTGAGTTTGGCCAACGAACGCGGCATTTTGCTAGCGGTGGACAATACCTTCACGACCCCTCGCGCGGTACAGCCACTTTTGGCCGGCGCCGATATTGTCATTCATTCCGTGACAAAGCTGCTTGCAGGACATTCGGATGTGACATTGGGATATGTCGCGGCCAAATCCCCCGAGCTGCGTCAAAAAATGCTTGATTTTGCGGTCACAGCTGGCTTGACCGCAAGCCCGTTCGATTGCTGGTTGGCCGAACGTGGCCTGTTGACTTTTGATCTCAGGTTTGAACGCGCGCAACAAAACGCGCAGGCTTTGGCCGAGACGCTTGGCGACTTGCCAGGGGTCGAACAGGTGCTTTACCCCAAACGAACCGATCATCCTGATTATGATCTGGCGCACACCGTCCTTGGAGCGAATGGCGGCAATATGGTGAGTTTTGAGCTTGAGGGCGGTCGCGCCGCTGCCAACACCTTCGTGCAGGCCGCCAAAGGGCTGGCTTTTGCCCCGACGCTCGGTGATGTTGGCACAACCCTGTCCCATCCTGCCAGTTCTTCCCACCGGGCCCTGTCTGAGCAATCGCGTCTTGCACTGGGTATCACTGAAGGGTTTTTCCGCATTTCCGTCGGGCTGGAAGCGATTGAAACTCTGCAGTCGGTATTTTCCGATGCGGTTCACACAGCCAATCAAACAGGATAGCGCAATCGAGGTGTCGCCGCAGTGATAAATTACGAATAAAGGCGCAGTGATGCAAAAAGAAATGATCTTCAGTTCGCTATTAGAAGCCGTTCCACTACCCGGCTTGTTGATTACGGGTGAGAATCGAATTCTATGCGCCAACAGCGCGGCACTATTATTGTTTGGCAACAATGTGGTCGGGCTGGCTTATATCTCGGTGTTACGCCATCCCGCTGTATTAAAAGCGATTGAGGTCACATTGGGCGGGCAGGCCGAGGCCAAAACTCGCTATACTGCGGCACTAGGTGATCAAGATGTGACCTATGATATGACTTGTCGGCGGGTCAAAATTGCCAAAAATAATCTAATTTTGGTTTGTTTTCGTGATGTAACGGATGTCGAGCAGGCCACTCAAATGCGCCGCGACTTTGTCGCCAATGTCAGCCATGAGTTGCGCACGCCACTCACCGCACTCAGCGGCTTTATCGAAACCCTGCAAGGTCCGGCCCGCGAAGATGCCGCAGCCCGAAAGAGGTTTTTGGGTATTATGGCAAAAGAGGCTGCACGGATGAACCGTTTGGTGGACGATCTGTTGTCACTTAGTCGTGTCGAGAGTGATGAGCGCATGCGCCCGATTGAACAGGTCGAGCTTAATGGCCTGTTGCAATCTTGCATTATTACGATGGCCAATTCAGCAAAGTCAGAGAAGGTCGATATGACCCTTCTAGGCGATGAAAGTAGCGAATATTTCATTCAAGGCGATGAAGATCAACTGCGGCAGGTTTTCAATAACCTGCTGGAGAACGCCATTAAATATGGGTGCGCCAATGGCAAGATTACCCTTGGTATTCAGTTGGTTGACCATGATGCAACACTGCGGGGACCCGCCATATGTGTCTGTGTTTGTGACACGGG
>MDTF01011614.1_pt1 | contig 11031 bp, 11 predicted proteins | sample 811191 | NCBI WGS metagenome assembly MDTF01 (sample SAMN05326649, study PRJNA326480) | marine metagenome | isolation source: seawater | place: Southern Ocean | collected 2011
GACCAATTAAGAGACCAGATTGTTCCTATTAATAAAAAATATCCATTAAAGGATTTAATGGCTGCCTGCCAAAGGTATATTAACAGAGCGCCTCGTGATTTTGTGACATTTGAGTATGTAATGTTAAAGGGAGTTAATGACTCAATAGCTCAGGCCAAGTCTATAGTAAGGCTTGTTAAAGATACTCCCTGTAAATTTAATCTAATCCCTTTTAATCCTTTTCCAAATAGTGGGTATTTATGTTCAGATAAGAAAACAATCAATGAGTTTAAATCTGTTCTTATGGAAGCAGAGATTATTACAACTATTAGAAAAACAAGAGGTGACGATATTGATGCAGCTTGTGGTCAGCTTGCTGGGCAGGTTCAGGACAAGACAAAACGGACTATGAGGTTAAAATCGATATGAACAGCTCAAATAAATTTAATCAGGAATATAAAATAACTAAGTTAGATAGAGCTAAAAAAAATAAACAAAAGCCTTTGTGTGTTTGGTTCACTGGACTCTCTGGGTCGGGGAAATCTACTTTAATAGATGCATTAGAAATTTATTTACATAACAAAAATTTTTATACCTATGTTCTGGATGGAGATAATCTCCGTAATGGGTTATGTAACGACCTAGACTTTTCTAATGAAAGTCGCGATGAAAATCTTCGAAGAGCGAGTGAGGTGGCAAAATTAATGCTAGATTCTGGGTTAATTGTTTTAGCTGGCTTTATTTCTCCTTCGCTTGAGCAGCGAGCAAGGATCCGCAGACTATTCCATGAAGATGAGTTCATTGAGGTTTATGTATCTACTCCTTTGGATGTATGTGAGAAGAGGGATGTTAAAGGGCTTTATGAGAAAGCAAGGATGGGGAAGATAAAAAATTTTACGGGGGTAGATAGTGTGTTTGAAGCTCCCAAAAGCTCTGAAATTATCATAGACACTCAAGGCTCAAGCATAGAAAGGTCGATGGTTGAATTAATTGGACAATTAAAGTTATGATAGAAAGATGATCAAAAAAAATACAACTCAAGTATTTGTTGGAAATATTGCTGTCGGGGGTGGGTCGCCGGTTGTAATTCAGTCAATGACCAATACTAATACGGCTGACAGGAAGGCTACTACTAATCAAATCATAGAGCTTTGGCAGGCAGGCTCAGAAATTGTAAGGATTACAGTGAATGATGAAGAGTCGGCATCACAAGTAGCAAACATTAAAAAATCTCTTCTTGATAATGGCTGCGATGTTCCTATAGTGGGTGACTTCCATTATAACGGACATAAATTACTCACTAAATATCCAGATTGTGCTTCAGCACTTGATAAATACCGTATTAACCCAGGCAATGTTGGGAAGGGAACTAAGCGAGACGAACAGTTTTCTACTATGATTAAACTTGCTATAGATTATGATAAGCCAGTTCGTATTGGAGTTAATTGGGGTAGCATCGACCAAGAGTTATTAAAGGTATTGATGAACGAGAACGCAGCCCTAGAGGAATCTTTACCAGCACCTTCGGTAATGAAGGAGACCTTAATTCGTTCAGTGATTGATAGTGCAATGATGGCTGAGTCAATTGGCCTGTCAAAAAATAAAATTATCGTTTCTTGCAAGGTTAGTGATGTTCAGGATTTGATCGAGATTTATACTAATCTTTCTAAGCGCTGCAGTTACCCACTTCATGTAGGGTTAACTGAAGCTGGAATCGGTTCTAAGGGAATAGTAGCCTCTGCTGCGTCTATTGGTTATTTATTGCAGCATGGTATAGGTGATACTATCCGTGTGTCCTTAACACCAGAGCCCGGGGAGTCGAGAACCACAGAAGTCATCGTGGCTCAGGAACTTTTACAAACTATGGGTATACGTTCATTTACTCCACTTGTTATAGCTTGTCCTGGATGCGGGAGAACTACCTCAACATATTTTCAAGAGCTAGCAGGAGTCGTGCAAAAATTTTTACGAGAATCTATGCCGGAATGGAAAAAATCTTACGAAGGAGTAGAGGAGATGACTGTCGCTGTTATGGGTTGTGTCGTAAATGGACCAGGGGAGTCTAAAATGGCAAATTTAGGCATTAGTTTACCAGGAACAGGGGAGCTCCCAGTTGCACCTGTTTTTGAAGATGGAGAAAAAACAGTTACCTTAAAAGGTGATAATATTGGGTTAGATTTCACGGAAATTATCACTCAATACATTGAACGGAAATATAAAAAAAGATCATAAACTATGGCGAAAAAATTTCAATCTATTAAAGGATTTTATGATGTCGGTCCAGATCGACAGAGACTCTGGCGTTTTTTCGAAAAAGAAGCCTTAAAAGTTCTTGATCAATATTCTTTTGAGGAAATTGGGTTGCCTATTGTTGAACCAACAGACCTATTTATAGAAGGAGTAGGAACGCATACCGACATCGTTGAAAAAGAAATGTACAGTTGGGAAGATAAGTTAAATAAAGATAAGCTTACGTTAAGGCCAGAGGGGACCGCTGGATGTGTTAGGGCAGTCATCGAAAATAGCCTTACTTATAATGGCCCTATTAAACTCTTTTATCGTGGACCAATGTTTCGCCATGAAAATGTCCAAAAAGGACGGCAAAGACAATTTCATCAGTTGGGAGTTGAAACATTTGGGATTGAATCCTCAGATGCAGATGCAGAACAGATAATTCTCCTAAGCCGCCTATTTAAAAATCTAGGACTTTCTAACATTAGATTAGAGCTCAATACAATTGGTGACACCAAGGATAGAGATTTATACAGAGACTCATTAATTAAATATTTTGAGGAACATAAAGGTGAATTAGATGAGGATAGCCTTAGAAGATTATATGAAAACCCTCTTCGCATTCTGGACAGTAAGAATCCAAATATGCAAACATTACTCAATAAAGCTCCAAAATTAATTAACTTCATATCCGATGAAGTAAGAACTCATTTTGATTTTCTTTGTCAAAAATTAAACTCTAATAAAGTAGATTTTGTATTAAACCACAGACTGGTAAGAGGGCTGGACTACTACAACCGTACAGTCTTTGAGTTTGTTACAAATGACCTTGGAAGCCAAGGAACGGTTGCTGGTGGAGGCCGATACGATTATTTAATTGAAAATCTAGGGGGAAATAGAACCCATGCCTGTGGATTTGCTATTGGTATAGAAAGAATTATATTGCTCCTAGAAGCAAATGCCTCACATCACAATAAATTTAACCCAGAGGTTTATATAGTCAATTCAGGGGTTAAGGCTAGAGCGCTTGCATTTACTGTAGCTGAAGAACTAAGAGATTTGGATATTAACACCTTGCTTAATATAGAGGGAAGTAGTTTTAAATCGCAAATGAAAAAAGCAGATAAGAGTGGAGCAAAAATGGCGTTAATTATTGGTGATAATGAGGTCGAAAAAGATGAAATTCAAATGAAATTTTTAAGAAAAGACTCTCCACAAGCCACTATCAGTTATAATAAAATAGGTTTGTGTGTTAAAGAGAATTTATAAAATTGAAAAAATATATATTAGAAATCAATAATTTAAAAGTTTTTTCTAAGGTCAATCCTGGAAAAAAACTTGTTGACTCTATCTCTTTTAATGTTGAGCGTGGAAAAACAACCTGTATTGTTGGAGAGTCAGGAAGTGGGAAAAGCCTTACAGCTTTATCTGTTATGCAACTTTTATCACAGCAACTTAAATTATCCGGAAAAATTTTATTTAATGGCTCCAATTTGTGCGACATAGACTCCGAATCTATAAGAAAAAAGCGCGGAAATGAGATCGCTATGATTTTCCAGGAGCCTATGACATCCCTTAATCCAGTTCTAACAATTGGGTACCAAATTGAAGAGGCAATTACGGTACACAATTACTTATCAAAAAATCAATTAAATGCACGCATTAACGAACTATTAGAACTTGTTGCTATTAGTCCTGATAGACTTAATAGCTATCCAGACGAGCTTTCTGGGGGCCAAAGACAAAGAATTATGATTGCGATGGCGATGTCATGTAATCCAGATTTATTAATTGCTGATGAGCCAACAACTGCATTAGACGTAACAGTTCAAGCTCAGATTTTAGATCTTTTAGATCAACTAAAGATAAAATTACAAATGTCGATGTTATTTATTACACATGATTTTGGCGTTGTAGCAGATATTGCTAATGATGTGATTGTTATGTACCAGGGTAAGATTGTTGAACAAGGGCCTGTGAATCTAATTTTAAATAAACCCAAACATCCATATACTAAAGCTCTATTAAAATGCGTTCCTGACGCCCTTGGAAAAAAAACTTTAAAGCCTATTGATTACAAAAAGCTCAAAATAGAGATGGCGGCCATTTGAGATACCTACTTGCTGCAAAAAATCTGTCTAAACAGTACATTCAAACACAAGGGTTTTTTTCTAGAAAAAAAACTGTAATCAATGCATTAGATAGCGTTTCTTTAAACATCACGCAAGGCTTAACGCTGGCCGTTGTTGGTGAATCTGGAAGCGGAAAATCTACTTTGGCTAGATCTCTAATTCGTTTGGTAGCAATTGATAAGGGTGAGATAGTATTTGATGGTAAGGATTTTTTAAATCTTAATTCTTCTGCTTTAAAAAATACAAGAAAAAATATCCAAATGATTTTTCAAGACCCTTATGCATCACTCAATCCGCGGATGAAAATTCAATCCATTATGGAGGAGCCATTATTAATTCATAAAGTGGGGACAATAATATCAAAACAAAAAAAAATTGAGACAATGATTAAAAGAGTTGGCCTACATGCAACTGACTTAGATAAGTACCCACATCAATTTTCAGGTGGCCAAAGGCAGAGAATTGGTATTGCACGAGCCCTAATACTAGAGCCAAAATTAGTAATATGTGATGAACCAGTTTCAGCTCTCGATGTTTCGGTCCAAGCACAAATTGTTCAGTTATTAAAGTCACTTCAAAAAGAATTTGGGCTAACATACTTATTTATAACCCACGACCTTAGAATTGTTAGGCATATTGCTGATGAAGTTGTCGTTATGAGGCATGGAAAGATAATTGAAGCTGGAAAAACTGATATAATATTTAAAAATCCAAAAACAACATACACAAAGAAATTACTCGCCTCAATACCAGGCTCTAAGAAATTAACTTAAAGGAATAATAAATGGCGCTCGAACCAAACCAAATCGAAAAAGAAATTCAAATGGATAAATTTCAAAATCTTTGGGATACTTATAAACGTATAATTGCAATTGTTGCCATCATTATTTTTTCTATCTATGTTGGATTTCAATTTTATTATTCTAGTGAAAAGAAAAGTGGTGAAACAGCCTCTCAGATTTATCAAGAAATAATTATAGAAAATATTGATAATATTGATGTAATTAGAGAGAGGGTTACAAAGTTAAAAAATAATCACTCCAATACACCATATGCATCGAGGGGCGCTATTTATTTGAGCCGTTCTTTAGTCAATAGTAAAATGAATGATGAAGCTATTGTAGAGCTCCTATGGGCTTCGGATAACGCCAATGAAAAGTCAATTGAGTCCCTAGCGCTTTATACACTCTCAAATATTTATTTGGTTACAGAGAGCCTTGATGATGCATTAGTAACTGCCAATAAAATTTCTACTCCAGGCTATATAGGTCTTAAAAATGATCTTTTGGGTGATATATACATAGGTAAAAAGGATAAAGAAAAGGCTATATTGAGCTACCAAGCTGCATTAAATTTTTATTTAAACAAGAGTGAGCTCGCAAAAGTTATTCAAACTAAAATAGATGCAATTGGTCAATGAAGCGATGTTTAGTATCAATTTTCATTCTTTTTTTTATATCAGGCTGTTTTTTTGGGCCGGTAAAAGAGCTTAAGAATCAAATAGAGGACAAGTGGGATTCTGATAAACCAAAAATACCACCTACTGAACTTTTTAATATTACCAATAGTGAAAATATCTCCCGTTTATGGACTGCGCAAGCTGGAACTGAAAGTCTATGGGAAATTGATGAAAAATCATACGAAATTCATTCCCTTAGTATGTTTGTTTATGAGGATTTTTTATTCTCACTCAACCATGACGGTGTAATCAAAAAATTTGATCTTAATAATGGAAATTTATTATGGAAAAAAGATTTTAATTTTATAGTATCCGCAGGGCTTTCTGGTGATAGTGACGCCCTTTACTTTACAACAAGTGAAGGTGATTTGTGGTGCATAGATCATAATGGCAGAGAATTATGGAAAACATTTGTTGGTGGTCAAATCAATGTTAAACCATTACCTAATGATGCTTTCGTTACAGTAAAGTTAAATTTTAATAAATTTGTCCAGGTGAATAATGCGGATGGTTCAATAGAATGGACCTATAAGTCTCCTAATCCTCCATTAACAATTAATTCTCAAGGAGAAATGTCATTTTCTGATGGAGTAATTTATTCTGGTTTACCTGGTGGTAAATTAATTGCGATAGAGGCTAAAACAGGTTCGATGTTATGGGAGGTTAATGTTTCTCAATCTAAAGGACTTACTGAAATTGATCGTGCTAATGATGTTACAAGTAAACCAGTGATTGATGGCCCAATAATTTACTCGGTTTCAAGTAAGGGAAAGATTGCTAGTTTTGACCGACGCACAACACAAAAGCTTTGGGATAAAACCTTATCAAGTTTTGAAGGGCTAAATTTATATGGCAATGATATTATTGTTGTACATGAGAATAATTCTATTTATTCATTAAAAAATGAGTCTGGTAAATTAAATTGGATAAATGCAAATCTAAAGTACAGAAATATTGGTAGGGGTATTATTGTTGGAGATTTATTTGCTGCTGGTGATTTTGATGGGTATCTTCATTTTATTGATCTCTCTGACGGAAAAATAACTAATAGAATTAAATTGTCTGATTCAAAAATTCTCGATAACATTATTAGCTTAAGTGACAGTAAATTAATTGTCATGGACATAAAAGGTAATATTTTTTCCCTAGAAATGAATTTATTATGAAAACAATAGTTATTGTTGGGCGTCCTAACGTAGGTAAATCTAGTCTTTTTAATCGACTTACTAAAACTCGTGACGCAATTGTTGCAGATATGCCAGGTCTGACACGTGATAGACACTATGGAAGATTAAATATTGAGGATCATCAATTTTTATTGGTTGATACCGGAGGCTTTGAACCAAATAAAAAAGTTGGTATACAGAAAGAAATGGCTCTACAAACTCGACTGGCCATCGATGAGAGTGATGTTTTGTTATTTATAGTTGATGTTAGGGAAGGCTTACATCCAATTGACCAGCATATTGCTGAGGTAATAAGAAAAAATAATAAACCTAAAATGCTTCTAATTAATAAGGCAGAAGGAATGCAGGACGATATTGTAGCTGCAGAATTTTATTCTCTTGGGTTCAAAGATCACCTGTCAATATCTTCAGCCCATGGAGATGGAATTTCACAGCTAAAAGACTATTTACTTGGTCATGATGACTCACCAGATGAATTTTTGCATAACCAAAAGATTCCAAAGATTGCTATTGTAGGCCGCCCAAACGTTGGTAAATCAACACTTATTAATTCATTAATGGGAGAAGATCGCTTTATTGCTTTTGATAAACCAGGTACAACACGAGACGCTGTATCTGTTAACTTTAGCTATCGTGATAATACGTTCACTTTGACAGATACTGCTGGTATTCGAAAGAGAGGAAAAGTTTTTGAGTCTGTTGAAAAATTTTCTGTAATTAAAACTTTAAACGCTATTGAAAATTCGAATGTAAGTATTTTGGTTGTAGATTCTAAGGACAGTATTTCTGCTCAAGATATGCATATATTGGCCTATATTCTTGAATCTGGAAAGTCATTAGTGATTGCCTTAAATAAATGGGATGATATTTCTAGCTACGACAAGGATCGTATTAAAGCTGAAATTGATAAGAAATTACCATTTGTAAGTTTTGCTGAAAAAGTATTTATCTCTGCAATTAAAAAAACTGGACTACATTCTCTTATGAAGTCGGTAATAAAAGCCCACGAATCTGCTTTAGCAAAATTTACAACTCCACAACTTAACGCAATTCTAGAAAATGCTTTAATTGGTCACCCACCAAAAATAATAAAAGGTATTAGGCCTAAGCTTAAATATGCCCATCAAGGCGGTATGAACCCGCCAACAATTGTTATTCATGGAAACCATTTATCAGAAATCAAAAAAGACTACCTAAGATACTTAGAATCTTTTTATAGAAAGGCATTTAACCTAACAGGAACTCCTTTAAGAATCGAGTTAAAGAATTCATCCAATCCTTATGATGTTAAGGCTGACGTTAAATCCAAAAAAACTGGTTTAGTTACAAGGCGAAGAAGAATTGATGAGATGAGAAAGAAAAGAGATGAAAAAAAAAATAAATGATCTTAATGGTAGTTTTATATTAACGATATAGGCTTTCCCAAAAGCGCCACCAATCTTTCTTTGAGGAAGCATTTTTTTGCTTTTCAAATTTACTGCCTGGATAATTTTTTTCTAAAATACGTTCCGTATCTTTTTTCAAGTCCTTTATCCCTAAATGATCATAGGCGCTAATTGATATAACCAATGCTTCCTCCTGATGAATCGACTGCCTATAATTCTCTAGAACATATTTAGCTCGATTTAGTGCGGCTACATAAGCTTTCCTTTTCATGTAATAACGTGCAACGTGAAGCTCTCTCTCTGCAATTTTATTCATAAGATAGCTCATCCGGATAATTGCATCTGGAGCATATTTGCTTTTTGGAAATACTAATGTTAATTCTTTTAATGCCGAAAATGATTTCTCCAGCTGCCCTACATCACGATCACTGATATCTTGCATGGTAATTTTTTTAACGAGCCCGCGGTCTCTGAACATTACAACACCCTTAAGGTAGTAAGCGTAATCCATAGACGGATGATTTGGATAGGTTCTAATAAACTTATCGAGCATACCAATAGCCTCTCCTTCGCGAAAACTTTTTCTGTATGCGAATGCTAGGTTGAGTTTAATTTGAGGTGCTAATTTTGAGTTTGGAAAACGCTGTTCAGCTCGCTCAAGATAATCGACTGTCTTAATCCAATCTTGATTCTCGGCATAATTTTCTGCGCGCTGTAAAATCCAAAGATCACTTCTTCCTTTTGTTTCATCAAACTCAGTAGGCTCACCAAAAATAAAACAACCCGACAATAATGCTGATAAAATTAAACTTAAAAGTATTTGATTGGTAGTTGATTTTTTCATATTGAGGGAAATTATACATTATGGCGTCTAAGAAAAAAGAATTTAAAGTGCCAACTGAACTTGGAGGTCAGAGAATTGATACTGTTATCCAGTCTTTATTGCCTGAATATTCTCGCACCCGTATTCAGAGATGGATTAAAGATGGACATATTAAAGTCGACAATTTACTTATAAACCCTAAAAAAAAGATTATCGGAGGAGAGTATATTGAAATTGATATACAGCCTGATGAGCAGTCTTATCAATTTGAGCCTGAAGAAATTCCTCTTGATATTATCTTTGAAGATGATCATATTTTAGTTATTAATAAACCACCTAATTTAGTTGTTCATCCAGCTGCAGGAAATTGGTCGGGAACTCTTCTTAATGGAATCCTTAATTATTCTCCTTCAAATAAAAATCTTCCAAGAGCTGGAATCGTTCATCGGCTTGATAAAAATACTACTGGTTTAATGGTTGTAGCTAAAGATGAAGTATCGCAGCAGCACCTTGTCAGACAATTACAAAGTAAAAAAGTTAACCGAGAATATAGGGCGATTGTATGGGGACAGGTATGGAAAAATAAATCTATTGATGAGCCAATTGGTCGTCATCCCTCGGTAAGAGTAAAAATGGCAGTTAATAAGATTAATGGTAAAGATTCTATAACGCACTATGAAGTTTTGGAGCGATTTGGTTTGCATTCTTACCTTCGCTGTAATCTTGAGACTGGTAGAACTCATCAAATCAGAGTTCATATGCAGTTTAATGAATCACCAATAGTAGGTGATCCTGTCTACGGGTTAAAAAAAATAATCCCAACAAAGAACATGACTGTAGATCTAAGAAATGCTACATTAGATTTTAATCGACAGGCTTTACATGCAATAGGCTTAGGCTTAATCCATCCGTTTACAAAAAAACCTATGAGATGGGTTATAGATTTACCTGCAGATATGAAAGCTCTTTTAGACGTAATTCGGAACGAAGTCATTCCTGTAAAAGAAGCTTTAAAATTCGATAATATGTATGTTGATGATCCAATTGATGAAGGGGCTGAGGTAATAGATTTTGATTATGAAGACGATGAATGATAATTATTTTTATCCTAAATGGAATGTTCCAGCTAATGTAAAATCAATTCAAACTCAACGCTCATCTGGTTCGAGTAGTGGTTGCTTTTCAAGCTTTAATTTAAGCTACGATGTTGGAGATAAAAAAGCCTCTGTCAGGAGTAATTTATTAAATTTAAATTTAAGTCTTCCATCTAAACCTTATTGGTTGAGACAAATTCACGAAAATAATGTTATTGAATTACCATGCAATCAAAACCTATTAAATGCTGATGCTTCTTTTACAACACAAGAAAAAATTGTTTGTGCTGTCAGAACTGCTGATTGCCTGCCTATTCTTCTAACAAATGTTAACGGTGACTTTGTGTCAGCCATACATGCTGGTTGGCGAAGTATGGCGTCGGGAATTATTGAAAACACACTAAATAAAATTAAGTCGAAAAGCGAAATAATTGCATGGCTTGGTCCATCCATCGACGAAGAGTCTTACGAGGTTGGGCATCAAGTATTTGACGTATTTACTGAATATGATCCAGACAGTAAGTGTGGATTTAAAAAGTTACCAACTAATAAATACTTATTAAATCTTCCAAAAATTGCTTTATATAAGCTAAGCAAAAAAGGAGTTACTAAATTATTTGGTGCAGGTGTAGATGAATCATTTTGCACATACCGTGATAATGATTCATTTTATTCTTTTCGTCGAGATGGAAAAACTGGTCGAATGGCCACATTAATTTGGATTGATAGTTAGCTATATC
>MDTF01011165.1_pt1 | contig 11030 bp, 10 predicted proteins | sample 811191 | NCBI WGS metagenome assembly MDTF01 (sample SAMN05326649, study PRJNA326480) | marine metagenome | isolation source: seawater | place: Southern Ocean | collected 2011
AGAAAACAGACCCACCCGATTTTTTCTGGACGTAGAATCAACATCAGCAGTTGATATTCCTTCATTATTAAAGTATTGTTCTGTTTCTATTAAATATTTTTTTAAAGCAAATGGTCGGGCAGCAGATCCACAATTTCGGGTGTTAGATTCCTGTAGTTCTACCAAAGTTTCCTATCATATTATTTGTACTAATTTCTATTTACATAATGTCTATCATGTCGGTGCTTTTGTTAGAAGATTGGTTTTAACTATGATACATAATGGTCAAGATTCTTCGGCCATTGACACTGCTGTGTACACTAAAAACCGAGTGTTCCGAGTGAATGGTTCCACCAAATTCGGTTCTGAGCGTCGATTAAAACATGCTTTACCATGGACACACTTATTAGTCCAAAGCCCCCTCCCCACCATAGAGGTGTTGTATTGTAATGAGATCGACGAATCAACCCCTGTCTCCACCTCTTCTCATCCCTCATCCCTATTTCAAATCTCTGACACTGGACAGTGGATTGCCAGTACCAATATAAGCTCTCGCCTACACAGTGAAGAATCTACTTCTACTTGTTGTCTGTTATTCGATCCAATTTTAAACTGGCTTGACTCCAATTTAGAAGCGGAGACCTCTCGTTATGAATATCAATTCAAAGGAAATGGTCATTTAATGGTACAGAGTGGTTCTAAAGTCTGTCAGATTAGTAAGAGAGAACATAAAGGCAATCACATTTGGTTTAGATTCGATACGGTGAAACAACAGGTTTATCAACATTGCTATGATTCCGCATGTAAACACCTGGAGCCTATTTGTATTGAGATTCCTTCCTCGTGTTGGAATCAATGGAATCAAGCTTGGAATGAAACAGTGCCTTATATTGAAGAATAATATCTTTTTTTTTGTTTTTTCTTCTTTAAAATATGTATATATAAACTAAATAACTATCGTCCACTCAGTCTTTGAATTAATATTGATTTAAAGACTTACAATTCTTGATATAATCTCTAACTCTTTCCCCCACCCCGCAAATGCATCCCAAGGTTCGTTAACTTAATTAAGAAAAAGAACCTATATAATACGCTATAGTTTGTGACAAAATGTCTATTAAAGTAACACAATATAAAAATGGAAACTTGGATACAAAAACATCTTCTGCCCTTAAATCAATTTTGACCACCCTTGAAAAACAGGCTAATTCCGTGAAAGAAGTGACGGTGTTTGCTAATTTCTCAATTGATGCTGCCAATAGTTTTAAATATGGTCAGCTTGTAACGCAGGGATTAGTTGTCTGTGTTAATCCAGATTATAAAATGTCTCTAGAAGATATGAGTTGGTTCCATCCAAATGTGGGTGCTGGTCGTTCTGTATTTCAACTGGAAGCCCCTTTAAGTCAAGCTGTCCTACAAGCAGTCCGTTTTGATAATAATAGTTCTTCTGTTGGCGAATTCTTAACCTCTGTTGCAGATGAGTTTGGTAGTTCTGAAATTAGTCACCATCTGGTAATTGATTCTGCTCCTAATGTCTCCGGTATGTATGAAAAGTGGTTATCTGACGGACTTACTGCCGGTGAAGTCCAGTTACAATGGAAAAGTCAGGGTCAAAGACAATCAACTCGTCTCCGTAAAGCATCTGTCTCAACAGTGGTTAATAGTGCTCCCACTTATTCCGATACTACCAATGACATTTTAGCGGATATGACTCATCTCCACTTCACAAATAATGTGGTTAAAAAGAGCTCGGCTGAGGTTTTAATGAAATCTTCAGCACTTGGTGGTTATCGTCGTTACAACTTAACCAGTCAAACCCGAAGATTTTACCCAGCTACCTTCGGTACCTCTTCCAAGTACTACAGTTGGGAACAAATGTCACCCAGTAATATCACACGTATTGCAGATACTTGTTCTTGGTCTGGAAAAATACCATTCAATACACAGGTCATGACACCTCCTTCAATTAAGGGTTCTGCTATTCGCATGTTGGAGGATAACCTCGGATTAACTGGTCTTACCTCTCTTGATATGCGTTTAACTCATTTTTCTGGAGATGCCGCTATTGTAGATAAGATGTCACCGGCTGATATTTTGAATTTAACTCCTTCCCAAGATGTCGGGTTTATTTCCGCGCCAATTGATTCTAATCACCAGGTCTTTCAAAGATTAATGGCTAATTTAGTTTCAATTCAAGAATCTTGTCCTGGATTTGAATTACTCAACCCTAAATTTGTCAAAGGAGGACGCTTATCACTACCATTAAATGTATACAAACAGTTAGTATAAAACAAAATTAAATTTTCTTATTTTTTAACGATTTGGTCGTGACCAATCTTGTCTGTTGTATGGTATCACCACGTGGCCCAACCTGCGTAAAAGCATTGTTTGTTCTTGATGTAACCGAATAAAAATTCTATCTTTTGCTTTCTCCGAATGTGAAAGATAATCCGATAATCCCATACGGACAGCTACTAACCGGGCAAAAAGAGTTTGATAATTTCCATCTTCAATTAAAGTTTTTAATGTAGGACTACGTCCAAAACTAGATAAAATTTGTTCTGCTTCTTTAATATGGCCATATATTTCCGGAGAAAGTTGGACAGTGCCAGAAATCTCCGGCATTAAAAGCCAACCATGAGCATTATTGCTTCTATTCACAGAGGTTGTGAGCTGACACCTTGTTATTTGATTTCGTGCATTAGGTGTTATCTGGAGAACAGAACCTAATTTACGTTTAGAGAAAGCAGCTACCATCATTAAAAATTGATAGGAGGGATCATTTCTAACCTCGGTAGTATATTCGTTTTGTTTCTGTAGATTAGGAAGTGTATTTCGTGAAAGATAGATCCTTTGTCGTTCTGCTCGGGTATCTCCACTCTGCTCTATTTGAAATGAACTATCGTTCTTCTGCCAAGTAGCTTCTGCCGGAGCGAAAGGGGGGTTTCCCAAAGTAGTTTGCTTTGAACGATTCTGTGGTGGAGTCTGTTTCTGTTGTGGAGTCTGTTTCTGAGATTCAAATTCTAAAGAATGTTCCACCCATGAGTCTGCCATTTCTTTTGTAAAGACAATGTATATACTCATTAATCTTTATGTTCTGCAGTAAGACTAAGTGGTAATCGTAGTTTGGTAAATAAGATATCCCGTTGATGATCTACCCACTTAAAATAGATTAATATCCCAAACCCACCAACACCGATCACAAACCAATGAAGATTTGATATACACCAATCTGTAAAACCTATACATCGCGAATTACCACATGGGTGGAAATCTTCCAATATCTGATAAAAGGCAGCGGTACTTGGATTTTCAGAGACGATTATTGTTGCTTTTTCACAGAGATTAAATTTTCCCAGATCTGCTCTTGTGATTGGATCATTACAGACATCGGAAGACAAATAGGTAATTGCTTCATTGTATTGACGCCGATGTTTTATATTGTAGAGGTTAAAGTTGCGAATTTGAAGGATGAAACAAAGCAGTACAAAAATACGGAGTATATTATAGAAAATCATTTGAAATCGAATGCATTAGGTCACAAACAGTTTATAGTCTTGGTCAGGCTGCTGATAAGTTTAAATCCAAGTTTATATTTATATAATAATAAAAATAAAATGAATAGAATGAACAGAATTTTACTATTTACACCTCCAGAGTAGATACCAGAATGTTTTTTTTATTAATGGTAGTATTAACAACGATTACCGCCTGTCCTTCTAAAAATCAGGCTCTAACTTGTTTTTATCGGATGGGAGATTTAAATCGTGATAATTATATTGATAAAACCGAATTAGTGAAGATAATTGATACATATCTACCCTGGTATGAGAGGTATCCTTTTAAACTCTTTGGAGGGATTGACCAACTTTTTAAAGATTGTGATGCAGATAAAGATGGCAGATTAACAAAGGTTGAAGCAATACAGATGAAGACCACTTGTCTCGACACCTGTTACAAAAGATCAATGACGATCTCCACATTCAGATGTAAGATATAACTATTAGAAATAAATTCGTATATAAAGCCATTACATATTACTATTCATGAATGATTTGCCCATTTTACCATTTGAACCAATTGAAACAAATACCAACATGATGGAGGAAGATCTGGGAGATTATATACCTTGCACTTTTGGAGATGAAGAAGATGAAACATATGAACCTGTCAAGTGTGCACTGTGTGCCTATGGTGATGGTGGTGCAAACGGCCAAGCGAATCAGATTATCTCACGGATGCAAGAAATTGACTCTCAGTTAGTTGGTAAAATCCAAGACAGTGAGATTTACAAATTACAAGCGGAAATTTATAGAACACAGGTAGCAGAGCCGCTACAACGACAAGGTATCAAATGTCCAGAGGTCACTGCCGATTGTTGTCGAGCACATTTTTCCAAACATCAACTGAACATGAAAAGAATGATTGGTAATGAAATTAATCAAGTGAATACTATGCAAAGACATGTCCGCTCATCCCAGATACTCTCCCGAAATAATGTGACTGGTCTGACAAAGGTAGACAATAGTAGTTTAAAGGTCTTTGTCACTTTAAGTAAACATAAGCTTGATTTAATTAAGTATTATAAAAATACACTTTCGAAGGATTCTGGAAAAGCGACGGCGAATATAAAACCATATAGTTTTAATTAAAATTATTCTCCGAATAAAATATCTTTTTTTTTTGATTTGAGTCGGGGGAATAAAGTATTTTGTCCTTTATTCGAATCCTAAGTGAGTAGAGCAATAAGTAAAATACAACAGTATAAATAGAGTTGTTTTTACTATCAAAAAATATGGCTTCTATTGGAATGATGTTAAAACAAGGTATGCCTACTTCCGGCAATGTAAATGCGGCAGCACCGTTTAGTTTCAGCGCACAATCCCAAGTAGGGGCAGACTACGCAGGTAAACCCAATGTCAATGCGTTGATGCGTCCAACTCTTCATAATTCTGTCCCAGAGTCAATGGTTAATCCGACTGCTTCTGTTCCACTTTTTGTTCGACCATTTGCTGATGGTTCTGAAAAGGGATATTCAGAAGGGGATATTTTATTTGTTAAAAGAGAAACATCCGGGCGCAGTCAATCAATGCATCATGTTGTAGCTAATTTACCAGTGCTTAATTATATCTTACAAACGACGTTAAAAAAAAAGGATCCACGAGCACCCGGGCCGGCTGAGGTACGCAAATACCAAAACTTGAAGGATGTATTAGAAGAGTGGAATTATTTTGGTATTTTGAATAATGATATGGACACTGGTTCAAAATGGCAAAGATTATTAAATATTAATGTGAGAGGAAGATCGAGAGTTGCTCGTCTTTGGAAACCACCAAAAGGTAAAGGTCGTTTAACTAAAGGTACCTGTTTATTTTTGGGTTTTTTTAAGGAAAATCACCAGCAAGTCATTCTAGATCGCCCAATACCAAATGGGAGTAGTCGAGCAGTAGTTGCTTCAACAACTGAAGGGTTAGGGTCTTATTTTCAAGTTAAAGCTACATTAGAGTGTTCGGATGACACCATGGGCAACGAATTCTCCGCTGCCGAATATCTTATCCCAGTTGGCATTGTTTCACAAGTGACATTAAAATCACCTAATACTCAATCCGTAAAAGCTGGTCACTATAATACTGAATCAGGTAAGTCGCTTGAAAGAATTGAAGTATTGATGAGAATTTAGAATTCAAGATATAAAAAGGATTTATAATAGATCTAATTTTGAAATATATACAATAGTTTGTAGCTCTTAAACGGTTCTACCAATATAACAAAAACACGGTATATAAAACGCTTTGTTTTTCATTACAATAATCTATGTTTTCTAATAAAAAACGCCGCCGTATTAAACCTTTTGCCCGCCCAACCTCTTTTGACTTTAATGCTGTCTTTGACCTCAGACACATGCAAATGCAGAAATATGGAAATACTAAACTAGAGGGGGATTTAATTTTTCCTCAAACCTGTAATAGCGACGAGGGATATCAAGTTATGGAGGGTGAAGTATTAATGCAAATGAATCATGGAGCACAAGTGCGTAGATATGGTGACCATCAGATGCATTGTTTTGGTTTTGCTAATGGACTCTTATGGGATGAACAGAAAGCACAAACTGGGGAAATAACTTTGTTGGGGGAAGCAAAAATGTTAAGTGAACATTCTTATGCCCTAAAACAATTAAAATATGCGGGTGTAGCTGTTACAGGCTTTAAACCAGAAGTTGATATCTACGAACAAGGTTTTGTTGTTACTGTTGCTGGGTTGAATACCATCTTTAATAATGGTGAGGGTGAGATACATCCCGGTGATTTGATTTGTGCAAATATTCCTCCTCCACTAACTGGATTTACAAATACTCCTCCTAGGGTTCAAAATAGACAAAATTCACAAGGTGGTATTCCACATAGTAAAATTGGATTCACCATAACACCATATGACGCATTAATTAAGGAATTAGAGAACTATCAACGTAATTTTAACAGACGCTATAATTTGGATCTGCTTCTTAGCCCAAAAGAAATACGAGATATTAAAACTTTGGCCTCAAAATTTATTATGGGTACTGCAATGTCATTTGCTAAACCAGGTTATCCAGTAGATATTATCTTGCATAGATGTAATGTTATCACTCAAGTTAAAACAGTTGCAGCAGCACCAGTACCAGTTGGGTATAGAGCAGCAACTGGGTTTATGTCGGGCCCCCCAGTTGGTGCATCAACAGCTAATGGTGCATCAACAGCTAACGTGATGGCTGCTGCTCCAGCCATCAAATTGGCGGCAGTACCAGATATGCCAGTTATGCGAGAAGCCAGAAAGAAGAAAGGAAAGAAATCAAAGTAATTAAAAGTAATAACTACTCTATAAACAGATAAAAGATATTATAAATAGCATATATTTTTATTAAACTATGGATTGTAGATTATGTAATAAGGGTATTTCTATCAGAAATACCGGCACATTTGAGTGTGGACATTGTTTTCATTTATCTTGTATATTATCACATCCTTATTCTTCATTATGCTATGAATGTTCACCATCCACAACATTATTACCCGATCTCGGTCTTGATCGGAACATTGCAATTGCAGCACAGGCAACCTCTAAAATCCAACAACGACAGTTAAAGGGTCTGGTCAAGAATACCTTTCTACAACGCATTGGTAATATAATAACTCCATTAACCCCTTCCCTCACTCACTTTTCGGATCATTTGTCTCATAATAAACGTCTATCTTTTATTGCTTCTGCTGGTTTCGGGCCATCCGATGCGTGTCAAGAACGCATTCAATGGTCTGCTATAGCCTCCACCTATAGTAGTCACGATATATTGAGCTTTGGTTTTACCTGGCAAAATATGGTTGCCATGGGAATTACCCCGGAGGGTGTAGGTAAATTTACATGGCAACAGCAAATGAATGGGTTAGAATTAACAGCACAGAAACTATTACAAACCAACATTAGTCTTACTGAGCTAGCGTCTTTGCAATACACTACCCACCAGTTAGTGGAACTCGGTTTCGACTGGTCAGTTTTAACCCAAATGGGAGCTAATGTTGATAATTGGGGGATATTTAATTTTAGTCTTGAAGATATTAAAACATATTGGAATCCATCCTTAACTGATTTGGTTTCAGCTGGATTCTATGACAAAGATCGACTCAAAAATGCAGGTTGGTCAATGACCGAAATCTTCAAAACATTGCCCAATCTCACTAATCGGACGGCTGGCCGTGTTTTACGACTTGCCTTTTAATCTGTTTCTGAGTAAGTAGAAGCAAAAGAAAAAACTGAAAAAAAAGACGAAACCATACAGATATTCCAGTCTATATTCTATGGTAGTCTCCTCTGTAAAAGGTAATTGCCATTGGTAATCTTCTTCGATTTCTATCTGTGACATACTATAATATAAAATCTATTCATATTTATAGTCAATAAAAAATATCTTTTTTATTTGTTCTTTGTTCTTTGATTCTTTATTTTTGTCCGCTGCTGCTCAATAATAGCACTAGGTACATTTCCATCATAATTCTTAATCCATGGTTTATAACAACTATTACAAATTGCAATTGTTTCATTATCCTTTTCTTCATTAATACACACAACTGTTGACCAAGTATCCTTACCCTTGAAAATTCCACAAATCGAACAACTCACACTCGTATAAAGTGTTCCACCTTTACGACACTGACCACAGGTAAAGCCATGTCGATCGTGTTGGTCAATATGAAATGTAGTTGGGTTAGCACAGCTCGGACAGAAAAGATATAAACGATCATAAAACTGTAATAGAACACCGGTAATATTGATCTGCATACATTCTGTTTCTGCACAACGTATATTCTGTACATTTTTTTTGGCAATTTTCCATTCTTTTTTTTCGCGACGTTTCGTTTGTTCTGTCTGTTCACTTAATGAAAAGACTTCAATTCTGTTTCTTTTTTTGGTATCGGATTTCTCACATCGTCGACCACAATAACATTTTAAGGTTTCATCGTCCACAATAATCTTTGAATGACCATTCGCAAATAGATTATTTACCTTACTTGTTTTATTCACAATAAAGCCTTTAAAGGTATTACAAGAAAGACAGAGATAGACTTGACCAACATGCTCTCCCAGTTCTTCTCCGGGTACGAGACCATATCTACGACGTAATGCTTTACACTGTGCTTCATAATAATGAGCAGGCAATTGAAAAACTCGAATCACCGAATGAGTTTGACGGAAAGCAGCAAATAAAGCACGGACAGCTTCAAAATCATATCTAGTCAAAGTATTTAGTAATTTACGGAGATCAGAACGAAAAGCATTCTGTTGAACATGTTGATACATATTACACAGTGAATCAATAGCTGTCTGCTGTACATTGAAATATTTCAACCAATTAATATGGATATGAGTACGTGGTACTCTTTGGGTCATTAGACGTAAAAGATGGACATGTTCAGAGGAAAATTCACTGTAAATATCAGTATTGTGTGTTTGTTCATCCATACGATTACACATAGCTAAGACTGTCTGACAAAAGGTTTGGCGCTGAGGTCGATACAAATGGACTAATTGCTGTTTGTTGACTATAATTAAGGCTGCTTCCACATGTTGCATCCATTCTTTAATAGAAGCACCTTGAAGAACATTCTCTTGAATGGTAGCTCTAGCTCGATCCATTGCTGTTCTTACTGCATTTTCAAAGATATTCCATTTGTAGGTAACACAGAGTTCATCATATAAAGCAGGGATCATCGGCATTGAAAAAGTCATAAATTCTTTGATAGTATAAAACAAAAGGTGTTGATAATTAGTAAAAAGCCATTCTTGTAATTGTGTACGATTTGGGTTTGAATAAATCAAACGACGAATAATCTCTTTGCGAGCAGACCAGGTCAATCGAAAACGACAATGCTCATACATACCTAACAGGGAACAAAGCAAGGCCGAACGCATAAATTCATGAACTGTATCGTCAGTCTGACAGTAATTGGAAATAATCTCCCGCAAATTACGGATCTGACATCTTTGTGGTAATGCTTTACACATTAAATGGACAATAGGTTTCATTTTGGTTTTGTTTTCATTCCAGAAAGAACAGTCCAAATGTTCATTGATAATATCTGGTAACCCGGATTCTTGGATAACATTCATGGTATTTGGTGCATATTTATGAAAGAGAGGTAATATATTAATAGTAGACGCATCCTCAATTGCACACATTAATGGGACATGAGCATCATAATATACATGGATATTCAGGGCAATGTTGCTAGGTAAGTTAGGCAATTCGGTTAGACAAATAATCTCATTGATAATAGAAACAAATGCTTGTACTTTGGGCATTGATGCTAATAATTTAGGAGCATGCCAATATTGAGGCACAGTGTCAATAGGGGCTGTTTGCAATCGATCCCAAAAGGAACCCATAAATAACCACTCATATGGTGTCCCTACAAAATGATGATATAAACGTTGCTCCGGTAGACAACGTTGCGTACCATCATCAAATTCATAAGGTGAAATACGCCCAAGGCTTAACCCCTGGGCGCCTTCGTTAAAAAATGTGTTTGTTGACCAGGATACTTCATACGCCATTGTTCATAATAACGAACACCCTCATTGACTTTTAATCGGTAAGCATTTCGTAAATGTAAAACAATTGGATCCAAGAGTCCCTGAAATATACAGTGAGAAGATACAATACAATCTTCCAGACAATATTCACCAGTTTCACCGACGATATTACGATAGTCTTGTAAAATAACATTGTTTTTAACACCCATACCATCGGCACGGATATTAATAAATGCACGAGCTATCTCCGAACGTTTACACATTAAACATAATCTTTCATCAGTTGGTAAATTACCAGTACGTAGATATTCTTCCTCCTCGGTTGGTAATAAGAATTCACGGACAATAAAAGCATTCTCAGTTACATAGGGTAAATGCAAGCCTTGACATTGTTCACCTAATACACAACTACGTTGTTTACCAATAGCTTCACATAAATATTTTTCTTCATAAGCACGAGTAACAACTTGAATACTGACTCGGACATGTTCTTTATGTTTAATATCCTCCGGTGATAAAGTCTCACAGGCCGGCTGCTGTAATAATGCGCGAATATAGGGGAAATCATACGGACGTAAATGGGATAAATCTTGTCTATGCCAGTAGTCCATATTACGCTGATTAAAGAAGTTTGTCTCTGCTACCATTAATGATGCTGTTTGCTGTTCAGTAGTAATAGAGTCAGACTGACAGATGTCCGGAGTAACTTCAATAGGGTTAGTCAAACTTTGAAAACTATAGCTGGCAGCTTCCTCAGTTTTTTGTCTCTTGCTTGAAGGCATTTCAAAAGTATTCCAATGCGAACTCGAAGAACTCGAAGAACTCGAAGAACTAGTAGATGATTTCATTTTGACTATTTTTTGCTATTAATATCTCTTTATTATTAGTAAATAGTTGAATATGATTAACATATGTTTTTGGATTTAGGATTTATTAAGTATTGAAGAAATAAATAGAGCTACACTTTGCTATCCAAAAAAAAAAAAAAA
>MDTF01011224.1_pt1 | contig 11027 bp, 9 predicted proteins | sample 811191 | NCBI WGS metagenome assembly MDTF01 (sample SAMN05326649, study PRJNA326480) | marine metagenome | isolation source: seawater | place: Southern Ocean | collected 2011
CGCTGGCAGGATTTAAAAAATAAATATAATACAAAAAACTTTTTTTTCTCTATTTAAACCCCTATCCAATACTAAAATGGCCGCCCTCCATACTAAAATGACGCCAGCACAAATTATACCCGCCGCCGAAAAAGCTCACAAACTTCTATACGGCATTCGCCACGGACAAGCTTGGCACAACGTTTTATTCGACGCATTAGGCAACAAAGCCTATTCGGATTATGAAGACACCACTTTAACCGTAGAAGGCATGCAACAAGCCGCAGAGGCAATCGCACCGAATGTTGACATTGTATTTGTTTCTCCTCTCATGAGAACACTCCAAACAGCACAGATCATGTTTCCAAACACACCACAAATTGCTCTGGAATGTCTCAAAGAATATCCACAACATACAGATCAATGCAATAGGCGTTCAAAGACCTCCTTTTTAACGCACATGTTTCCGAAGGTGAATTTCTCAGATCTAGACACCGAGAGCCAGGAATGGCCCAACGATACAAATTACGACGAAAACGTCAAGATTGTCACCGAAATGGTTATGAAAGCATCTGCCGAGAGGATTGCCATCGTTTCGCATTCAACATGGCTAAAATATTGGATGAATGGTTCCGTTGAATCTTTTCCAGAATTGGTTCATTGTCAAGCGTATACCCTAGATCTTGAGAAATAAACACTATAAGAGTGGTTTGACATTTCTTTAAATGACATCTGTATTTTCTTCAAAACCCTTTTCGGATGGAAGAGAAGAAAAGTATCAAACCCGAACAGCCAAACTTATATCACCGACAGAATTTTGTATCACTGTCGGCGATGATAACCCCGGCAAAGTTCGTGTCAACTCGCTGGTATGGCTACAGTACCCCATCGAAGGCCCTGAGAATATAAAACCCTTATTTCGTCCGAATATAACCGAAAACACCCTCTCCGTATGGTTACGCCTCGGTCCACACGATGGCCCATTTCAACAACGGAGTGAGAGGCCACCATACGGTGAATGTTTTGTATTGCCAAGATCTCTCATCGAAATACCGTCCAAAATACAACAACTTATGGAATATGGACCGACAAAAGCTGACGCCATACGTCTACTATCCGAAACAGACGATGACGTTGATCTTGCACTCGAAAAATGGTGGCAAAACATGAATACCCGTTGTGACGACCCATTTGCAACGGACTCTGAAGAGGACCCGATAGAGTCTTCTTCCGACGACGAACCGATAGAGTCCGATTCTTGGGAAGAAGACTTCGAAATACCGCCCGAAATGATTGTCCAGCTCGTCAACTTGGGGTTCTCCAAAGAAGACGCAGAAATAGCCATCACCGCCTCCGATTTTGACCTAGTCGCCGCCGTCCAACTCTTAACCTCGGGCGAGCTGGCGGGAAAAACTCCCGAGAAGCACGTTGCCAGCTGCCAATGTGATTCGTGCGCATGTCCTTATGACGAAGAACTTGTTGCGAGGATCCTTACCGTTTCAGAAGACCAAGAAACAGGGTCAGTCAACTACACTACCGACGAAGAAATACTCAAAATTATATGGTCCGTTTCCAAATACCAATTAGACGAATGGCTCCAAACAGCTTATGACGACAAAAATCAAGTACTCGTCTTTTACCTCAAATGCTGCGAATATACCCAGAAAATACAAAAAAAAGGTTCCAACATAAACATTCAACTCAATATATTCACAGAAAATACACCAAAACAAAAAATGGCATATTATGGCATATACACTTCTTATCGAGAAGCCATCGACGGAACAAAACAAAAAGAAAAATTGAAGAAAGACTATGTTCTCGCCAGAGAGGCCGCAGGAAACTTAAAACCGGAAGGCGGCGGAGAGTTTAAGAATTCATGGGAATCGCAAGGACCCACCCTTATTTTTGACCATCATAATATAAAAACAGCTTTGGAAATGAAGATACGCGACGTGTCGGCCCGAGCAGCGCGCGCAAGACTCAAAGGCGTGCCAGAGCCCAGAGTTCGGCGATTTATAGACGCCGCCATGGTCTACATCAATGACCAAATAAAAGCTTCAGGATATGTCCAACGAACGCGTCGAAGATTGCGTCGGCAAACATCGGACGGTTCCCAACATTTCAGGGGGCGACTATTCCGACAAAGGACAACATAATCTTAGAGTCAATTCAGAAGATACATTACAATTTTAATCTTTTATATTTTTATTCATCTGTAAATGTCATAGCCACTTGTCCATTTTCCTCCAACATTTCGAAAGAAGTTCTGAAGTGCGGTCCCCAGCGAGGGTGGTTAAAATCAGGTCTACGCCGCGCCACGATCTTTGTGAGACCACTTTGGATGATGGCGCGAGTGCAATCGACGCAGGGCCACCAATTTATAAACATAGTCATGCCTTGTAAAGAGACACCCGCTTTGGCTGCTGCATATATTGCATTCCGTTCAGCGTGCTCGATCCACATGTACTTTTCAGGCTTTGTGGTTCGGTTCTCAGTGACTTGACATCCCTATGGGAATTTGTTGGTTCCTTTCACTACTATTTCGCCATCTGAGTTGACAATCACGCACCAAACTTTGCGGTGAGGATCGTCCGAGTCAGCAGCAACTTGATCGCAAATATGAAACATCTATATCGTTCAACCGGCGCAACTAAATACTGTCGGTGAAAATATGGACTAAAACTTTTAAAATATTTTATCAACAAACTTTTAAAATATTTTATCAACAAACTTTTAAAATATTTTATCAACAAACTTTTAAAATATTTTGTTTTAAAATATTTTATTTTTAAAATATTTTGTTTTTACACGATATATCTAAATGTTTTAATGTAGAATGTATCATTGTCAATTGGGTCTGTTTCCACCTGAAAAACACGTATAGGATCCGCTTGAGTTATTGAGCATACTGTTAAGGATGCATTTTGGGAAGTAATATCCATGCCAGTGTTGTAGACTATAGTCTCTAATTCTTTTTTGGAGATGGCTATTTTATCGAGTATGAGCGGGACAAACAAGGCTCTTGTTTCCCTTACAAACGTATATCTCCTGGTTTTGGAAGTGAGTTGTGTCCAACTCACGGTTTCTCCTGGGTTTGCCAGCTCCAGAGGATCCGGGTCAACTTTTTTAGTGTCTTGTGCTTGAAGTTCTTGTTGTTTCTTCTGTTTTGTCTTTTTTCCCGAGTATTTTTCGAGCATTTTTCGTACTTCTTCTCTCTGATCATCGGATAGTTCTAGGTTTGTTCCCTTTTCAGACATATGGTCAGTTCGCGCTGCATTATATAGTCGCGCGCGCGTTCATTTGGTTGTGCATCGGCATTCTATTTTTTGTCAGTATTTATTGCCTTCCACCGGTTCATATAAATGTCGTCTCTGATCTATAAAAAAACATCCGCAGAACCTGTCCCTGCAAATGTCCAGACGGATTATGTTCCACAACATCCAATGTTAGCCTTTAAAGGGCCTAAAAAAATTGCCATTGATGACCATTTAGACGAATACAGCGAGGTTGACCCTTTTGAGGATTCGGAGGGTCTTATGAGTGGTCTCAAGTGGATGGGTAAAAAAGCAAGATCGGCAGCAAAGTCTTTGGGTAAAAAAGCGAGTAAAGTCTATGAGTCGGGCAAAGAACTGTTAAGCGGTAAGAAAAAAGAAGACGCCGGCCAAAAAGAAGACAATTCCAAAGAAGAAGAAGAAGACAATTCCAAAGAAGAAGAAGAACCAACAGAAGAGTAATCAAGTATAGATAAAAAGTTAAATAAAAATCAATCTATTTTTCGAAATCCGCCAATATATATATTGGAAATGTATTATATACATACACAATCTATCATTTAACATGCATCCACCAAAGGGAAATTGTCTCTTATTTGCCGGGGTCGCGATCATTGTTTTGTTAATATTTATTGCAGCGTGTCATCGTGACGATACGCGTAAAATCAAAGAGATATGGCATGGGCGCGTGATTTGGCAAAATACAACAACTCTGGGGCAGAATACAACGACTCTGGTTCATGACGAATCTGCGAAGAGCGGTTTACGGTCAAAACATTCTGAAAAAAGTCACACGTCACAATCGTCGTCTAAATACGAAACTGCGCCTACCGACACAGAGTCTGTATTGCGTTCAACTGTGTTTACCATAAAAGCACACGACCGTCCCGGATGTCTGTTAGATCTGGTTAAATCTTTTAAAGCAGTAGAAAAAAAAATGAAGGTCATTATTGGTGACGACTCTTCTCATACTCCAATGCCGGAGAAAGAAGTGAGTGATATACTTGGCGAACAATTATTGAGTTATATCCATTTACCAAAGGATTCCGGGACTGGATATGGTAGAAATAGACTCGTTGAATCAGCACAAGAGCACGGTTTTAAATATTTTGTTATGTCTGACGATGACTATTCGCTTGAAAATAATTTGTTCAAAGATATGGCCAGTGCACTAGTCAAAGTCCAGGCTGATGTAGTGGCGGCACAGCGTTGCGAACCTGAAAATTGTAACCGTGGAAATCCATTGTTTATGTTGCGTTCTATCGGGACAGCCTCTGACGGAGGAGATGAGATGTTTTTAATGGAAATTGCGGAACCGTCGGACGATTTGATACGAAACGATATTGTACAACAATTTTTTATTGCAAAAACCAGTATCGGGCCTGTATGGGACGACAAACTAAAAAATAACGATCACTACGACGCCATGTTAACCATGAAAAGAAAGGGATATAAACTTTATACGCATTATGGAATAAATATCAAGCACAATAATAAAATATGCAATAATCCCGTTCACGGCGCCGGGAGCCAATACAAAACGGTTCGCGGAAACAGATGGAATGAATTAATGCCCTATTTCCTGCAAAAATGGAAAATATCATCATTCTTTGACGAAGTTGGCCGTGAATGGTCCGTTGATGCACGGACTGGAAAAATTCAGACACGATGCGGTATTGAATGCGCCAAATTCCCAAAGCACAAACAAAGGATTATAAACGGCAAAATGCAAACTTTTATATTTGGAAAATGTCAAAATATTATCATACAAAATGAAATTCGTACACGAGAAGTCAATTCTAAAGATTGTCCTGTCCATGTGCAAGAAGCATTTAAAAAGGTATTGTTTATTGTTAATGGCGAACCAATAGTCCATCCCGAAAAAAGTGTTCCAGACAAAGAATTAGAAGTCAATGATGACGAATCTGCGAAGAGCGGTTTACGGTCAAAACATTCTGAAGCGAAACATGGCGGCCAAACTGATGAAGTCGCGGTCGGAAAAGAAGTAGTTTTGGTGCAAAAACAGATTGTGGTCGTTTTTCCTTACCGAGACCGCGCTGTTCATTATAAAAAAATAATGGAACACTTGCCTACGATTGCTCGTGAAAATTGGAATATACATACGATTTTAGTAGAGCAGAACGACCGCAGTCCATTTCGCCGGGCTTGGCTTTTGAACATTGGTATCACCGAAGCAAAAAAACGCTTTGGAGACGATGACACGTGCGTAGTCACACACGATGTAGATATGTTAGCAGATTCAAAAGTGGATTACGGCTGGTGTGACCGTCCAACTCAAATATGTTCCGAATTGTCTTGTTTTGACGGCGGAGTACCTTACGCTGCATACGGTGGGGGTGTGGTGCAGGCCACGTTGAAGGATTGGTATGCTATTAATGGATATACAAATAGCGCAATTGGTTGGGGCGGCGAGGATGATGACTTGCATCATCGTTTCCGAATAAACGGTCTATTATCAGGTGACCATTTACGTCGTCCCGCAAAAGGATTTGGCAAATGTCATTGTTTGAATGATGGGGATCATACAAAGCGTGAAAGGGACAGTCGTGGCTACAAGGATATCGTTTCGAAAATAAATCGCATGAAAAAAGGCTCTGACGAGTGGAAAACAGACGGTTTAAATTCGCTGAAATATGTCATTTCGGAAGAATTGGTGGATGATTATGGTACGATAAAATTGAAAGTCAATCCGCCAGAACGTCAAAAGAGAGATTTTTTACTCTTTACGTCTGCAGGAGACAAAAGCAATGTCAAACAATGGATTGGAAAATCTAGAAACTATGACATTGTCGTTGTCTATTATGGCAAAAAAACGTTCGATTATAATGTCGATGAGCTTTATGTGCGTAAAGAGACCAAATTTCCAAACCTCCAATGGTATATGAAGACGCACGACATTGGTCAGTACAAGGCCGTAGCAGTGTGGGACGATGATATAGTGGCTTCCCCCGAGACTATCAGTGCGTTGTTCACGCAAATGGTGGGTACCAGTGCCGATATTTTTTCACCATGTCATACCCGTGGTAGTTTTGCATCTATGTTTAAATATAATAAAGGTGGAACGCGCGAGGTTGAATTTATTGAAATGAACGCGCCGATATTTAATACGGCGAGACTGAAGGTCTTTATGTCTGTTTTCGATCCCGTGATAAAGGGTTGGGGGGCTGATGTATGGTATGGACATCGTTGCAATCGAGATAAAGAGTGCAGTATGTCAGTCTCTGATTCATTCTGTGTCACAAACCCAGAAACGCGCCCGGATGGAACGCGTGAAATAAACGTAGCACAGCCTTCAAAAATCCGCCAAAAAACTTGGGAAAATTATGCGAAAAATATATTAAAACAGCCGTTGACCGTCCCACTGTCAACTCGAACGAAGGGCTATGATTTATCTCCTCCGTTATACGTGGTTACTCTAGATGGTGTGGCGGGCTCTCCTCCGTCAAACGATGGTCGTTTAGATGCATTTATTAAATCGTGGGAAAAAACATGTGGAAAATCTCCAAACATTCAACTTTGTCCGGGAGAATTAGACAACCGGCGCGGATATGGACTTACAAAAGCATATGTGAAATGTTTGCAAATGGCCATTGACCAAGGTCGCAATTATCCTATCATTTTAGAAGACGATGCGCGTTTAACGGATAAGAAATATTGTAAAGAACGCGAATGGACCAAATTGCCACCGGATGCTTTTGTGGTGATGCTCGGTGGTCATCACTGGAAGTATGCAAACAAACAAAGATATCCTGGATATAAAGAGTCCACCTTTTCGTACGGAACATATGGGTTTATGGTACCTATACATAATTTGGGCATTCTACGCGATAAGTGGAACAATGATCTGAAAACAGATTCAAATATGATTAGTCCTGATGTTTTGTGGTACTCACATGCCGCAAATGTTAGCTCCCGGATATACGCGACTTCACCATTGCGTATTTGGCATGAATCTGGATTCTCTAATACCTGGAATAGAGAGAGAGAATCGATTGATAACCCGAATATTCAAAAATAACCAAACATATTGAGATACTATTTAAGTAAAAATATTTTTTTAAATGTCTGTTGAGTTATGGGCTCCGCCCAATTTATCTAGAGGCTGTGTTCGTGCAAAAGTAGACGAATGGCGTCGTAAAAATCCAAACACGCCACCGTATGAGCGTTTCTTGCAAGATTATATTTCAAGTCAATGGCCTGTTCTATGGCATTTGAAACGTAAATTTGTATTCGACTTGAATTCTTGCTGTGATTCGGAAGAGGAGGAGTCCGCAGAAGACCTGTGTTCTATTTGTCGTTGTGTCTTGGGACTGGGTACGGAATCAATGGTGTGTGGACATCGTTTTCATACGATGTGTATTCACCGTTGGATGCAACGATCTACCACTTGTCCAGTCTGTAGAGCATTATTATAATTTTAGCATATAAAAGCATTTTGTACATAAAAAATATAGATGGGCCATACCCAAACGATCGTAGCATTTATTGTATCCTGTATTTTTATTTTATTGACGTTTGGGTTTAATGAGAATGCTTACAGCATATCCGATTTGGACATTAACATTTTAAACGGATCCGATTTGGATTGTGTGTATAATCCAGCCAACGCTTCCGTAGATTCGCGACATTTTTCTTATGACGATGCCATATCGCGCGAATATCTGTATGGTCCGTTTTCTGCGCGTGCGAGTTGTATTTCTGCTTTCGTGTTGGTTATTGGCGCGTTTGTGATGGCTATTGTTTCATCTGGACTGGATTTTGACATGGAAGCGGGTAAATATCGAAAGGGTGGTTGTATTCACGAAGGAGATACAGTTTCTTTCGTATCTGGTGTCATTTTCCGTTTATTGATCGGGGGGTCATTTTTTTCAATGTTTTTATCTTTCACGTGTTCTTTTGCGGCGTTGATTCATCAGGGTTATGTGCCTTCTTCACTGGGCGAACGAGAGAGAGAACTGTTTGAGGATTGCACAGATAGTGTTTTGTCTCGTACGTTTGTACTGAAACTGTCTGTGTTTTTTTCATCTTTGTCGGCGCTATCTGCGATGTTTTTGATGTACGCAGTCCATTACGATAAAAAAGCTTCTCGTCAACATTCAAGTAAAATCTAGTATAAATAAAGTTTGAATGTTTGAACATAGATGCCACTTTTTGTAGGTAATGTTTTGCCATCCTCGACCGCTCCTGGCGAAGATGATCATACGTTCGATTTTACAAAACAGGAGTCAGTAAGCATGACTTTGCGCGACATACCTATCCGTTTAGAGCATGAGGAGGGATTGGCGGTGGGCCATGTGAAACGTGATTGGACGGATATGGATGGAAAAAAATGGATTTTGGGCGAGGTGAAAGAAGATACTTTGGAGGGCCGCTTTGCTTCAAATGCGATACAGCCTAGTTCCTCCGGCCATACTCTGTACAAAGGGCTATCGTTGCAGCATGTTCACACGTCCTTTCGAGATGGTTCTACGGCAAAGCGGCCAATTGAGGTATCTCTTTGTGCCGAGCCTCGAAGACCCGGGTGCTCGGTGACGTCAGTGCAAGCAACAAAAAAAAAGGAGTATATAACACACATTGCTTCTCGTCAAAATATGTCTGACGAACCTAATACTACACCCGCCCCAGAACAAACTACCGAAGTTGTCGAAACGTCTGTCGCTGCCCCAGTTGCCGAAGTCGCTCCTTCCGGAGTTCCTGGCGAGGCCGCACCGGTCGCCAATCAGGAGGAATTGATGAAACTCGTCATTGACCAGGAATCGGAATTGGGCAGTACCAAAACCGCCCTTGAAAAGGCTCATGCCGAACTTCAAAAGTTGCAGTCACAGTGGAAGGAGCGCGAAGACAATGAACGCCTCCACACCAAGAGCAAGGCAGAAGCCCTTTCAAAGGCTCTCGTCGATTCTTGGTCGGCGTCATTGCCAGCGGATATGATGACGGACGATAACAAGAAAGCCATCTACGCTCTTGCCCAGAATTTCCCAGAACAGTCGGTCAAAATGATGGAGATTGCTCACAAAGCTTCCAAAAAGTATAAAGACGATATTCAGAGCTTGGAGCAGATGCAAGCTGGCAAGCAAAAACGTGCCCTCGAATCACAGGTCATGAACATTGTCACGAAGAAACGTCGAGTTGCCCCCGTTGTTCAGGACACTAGATCCGTCGTGCACGCCGCTTCCACCAAAAAACACAACCCCTTTTCGTTTGACGTCAACAAGACGTCAACGTCCATGAATTCGGTGCGCGACCGCAACCCAGACCTTTTCAAGGCTCTGTCGGGATTTTCGACGGGAAGTCTTCGCGATAGAATGGGACAAATCGCCAATATTAATGGAAATTAAAAATAAATCTTATTTTAGTTAACGCATATGTGATTATTTAATATACCTTTGTAATTGTAAAGCGGCGCGATATGATCATCGGATCCGTTGAATTCAGTTGTTTATCCCCCCAAAAAATCAAAGATATTTCGGTATGTGAAGTCGTTACCGATGAACTATATCAAGAAGGCCGGCCGAAGACTGGCGGTCTCAGAGATCCCAGATTTGGAGTTTCTTCGCGTAGAGGCATTTGCACCGCTTGTCAACGGACATGGACACAATGCTCGGGACATTTCGGACATTTTCAACTCCCAATGCCAGTGTATCACATTGGATGGGTGACAGAAGTTCTATTCTGGCTTCGAAAGACATGCGCCCAATGTGGTCACGTTTCGGCCAAAAAACTCGGCAAAAAATGTCCAAAATGTAGCAGCATACAACCCAAAATATCCAAACTAAATTCTATCACTCTAAAGATCACGGACAAAGAAGGTCAGCGCGATCTTCTCGCTCCAGAAGTCTTTGAAATCTTTCAAAAAATTAAAACAGAAGACATACAAAAGTTGAGAAAAGATGAGTTTCATCCGTCATGGCTTATATTAACCGTATTACCCATACCGCCCAATTGTGTGCGACCGTCACCCACCATGGACGGCGATGAAGTCCGTGGCGAAGACGACATCACACGACGACTTTTGTACATCCTTAGAGTATGCAAAGGATACAACAATATACAATACGAAAATTCCACCGTCCGACAACACTATCACAAAAAGGTACAGGACGCCGTCCACATGTACATCGACCAGACGAGAATGTCCTCTAAAAACAAAGGCACGCAAAAATGTATCTCCGACAGACTCAGAGGGAAAAAGGGTCGTCTTAGAGGTACACTCATGGGAAAAAGATGCAATTTTACGGCCAGAACAGTCGTCTCTGGAGATGCGATGATGGACATGCGCGATGTAGGCGTCCCACGAGAAGTGGCAGACAAATTGACTATTGTCGAGTCTGTCAATAGGCTCAATTATACGAAACTTCGAGAAATGGTTGCCAATCAAGACAAAAGGATCAAATACATTGTGCAAAAAGACGGTACGCGACTAGACATGGCCACTGTTCGAGGAAGAACGGACCTGCAAGTCGGATGCTCTGTTGAAAGAACACTCAGAGACGGTGACCTCGTTCTATTCAATCGACAACCATCTTTGCACCGAATGTCGATCATGTGCCACCGAGTCAAAATTCTCAAAGGAAAGACGTTTAGGCTTAATTTGTCATGTACAACGCCATACAATGCTGATTTTGACGGGGACGAGATGAATTTACATGCTTTACAGACACATGAATCGCGTGCCGATGCCCAAGAATTGATGTCAGTTGCAAAAAACATTATTCCCCCCCAAGCCAATAGGCCAGTTATGGGGATCGTTCA
>MDTF01014683.1_pt1 | contig 11027 bp, 10 predicted proteins | sample 811191 | NCBI WGS metagenome assembly MDTF01 (sample SAMN05326649, study PRJNA326480) | marine metagenome | isolation source: seawater | place: Southern Ocean | collected 2011
TAAAAAATTAATTAAGTCTATGGGTGAAAAATGTAAAATTTCAATCAGAAATATCAGAAGAGAGGCTAATGATGAATTAAAAAATTTAGTTAAGGATAAAGAAATCAGTGAAGATGATGAAAAAAAAAATGAAAAAATTGTACAAACATTTACTGATGACCATATTAAAACTATAGATCAAAAAGTTGAAGCTAAAGAAAAAGAAATAATGACAATATGAACCCAATTAAGCATGTTGCCATCATCATGGATGGAAACGGAAGATGGGGAATTAAAAATAATGGATCTAGAAATGCAGGTCATAGAGCTGGAGTAAAAACAGTTGAAATGGTTATAAGAGAATGCATTGTAAATAAAATTAAACACCTTACACTTTTTACCTTTTCAACAGAAAATTGGAAAAGACCTAAAAAAGAAGTTAATTTCTTGTTCAATTTGTTGGAAAATTTTTTGTCAAAAAAGATTGATAGTTTGATAGAAAATAAGATTAAGCTTAAGTTCATTGGAAATATTAATAAATTACCTTTAAAACTTAAATCGTTATTAATTAAATCAGAAAAAAAAACATCCCAGTGTAAAAATTTACAAATAAATATAGCTCTTAATTATGGATCTAAAAGTGAAATAATAGATTCAATTAAGACTGTAAGTAAAAAATCATTAGTCATTAATGAAAAAAATATAGAAAACAATCTTTATACAGGTGACATTGTAAACCCTGATATATTAATTAGGACTGGCAACACTCATAGACTAAGTAACTTTCTGTTATGGCAGCTAGCTTATACTGAAATTTTTTTTGAAAGAAAACTATGGCCAGACTTCAAAAAAAATGATTTTAGAAAAATACTTAATAAGTTTAGAAACTTAAAAAGAAATTTTGGGGGAATTTAATGCCTGTAGAGTTAAAAAAAAGAATAATTACCTCAATATTCTTAATATTACTCTTAACTTTAATGTATCTTTACTCATTTGTATTGGTTATCTCCCTGATAATTATTGGTATGATTTGTTGGGTTGAGTTCTATGCCCTAATTTCAAAAATTTTATTAAAAAATGATATCAAAGAAAAATTTCTGAGATTTTTATGTAAGACCTTTGCTTTATTTTATATTTCTGCTGTAATTTTTTTAATTTTGATGATTGAATCTAATTATAGTTATTTAAAAATATTTCTTTTGTATTCAATTCTTGTGTCAATTTTGTCTGATATTGGCGGTTTAATTTTTGGAAAAATTTTTAAGGGAAAAAAACTTAGCACCATAAGTCCCAATAAAACAATCTCTGGTTCAATTGGGTCTTTTATAAGTTCGTTAATTTTAGTTCCTATATTTATTCAATATTTGACAGAAACTCACTTGATTAATTTAATACTTATTACTTTAATAATTTCCTTAACATCACAGCTTGGTGATTTATTTATTTCATATTTAAAAAGAAAAGCTAATGTTAAAGACACAAGTGATATTTTACCTGGTCATGGAGGATTTCTAGATAGAATAGACGGAATGATATTTGCTATGCCAATCGGTGTCTTACTTTTTAAATGTCTTTAATATGAAAAAAAAAATTGTAATATTGGGATCCACAGGATCAATTGGTAAAACATTAATTAAAATTATTGAAAAAGATAGGAAAAAATTTGAAATAAAATTACTTGCTGCGAATAAAAATTATAAAACTATTATCAATCAAGCTAAACTATTTAATGTTAAAAATATAATTATAACAGATCAAAAAGCTTTTATTTTAGCAAAAAATATTCTTAAAAAAACTAATATTAATATTTTTGATAACCTTGAATCATTAAAAAAAATTTTTAAAAATAAAAAAGTTGATTACACGATGAGTGCGATAGCAGGGTTTGACGGCTTAAAGCCAACTTTAGATATAATTAGATTTACAAAAAAAATTGCAATTGCCAATAAAGAATCAATTATTTGTGGCTGGTCATTAATAAAAAAAAATTTAGATAAATATAAAGTGGAATTTGTGCCTGTCGATTCAGAACATTTTTCTATTTGGTCTTTGTTAAATAATGTTAAAAATAATAATATAGAAAAAATTTACATAACTGCATCGGGTGGCCCATTTAGAAAATACCCTTTAAATAGATTTAAAAACATAACACCTAAAAAAGCTTTGAAACATCCAAATTGGTCTATGGGAAAAAAAATTTCAATTGATTCTGCAACAATGATGAATAAAGTTTTTGAGATTATAGAGGCTAAAAAAATCTTTGATTTAAATTATAATCAAATAGAAATTATGCTCCATCCCCAGTCATATCTACATGCTATAGTTAAATTTGATAATGGTCTAACAAAACTATTGGTGCATGATACGAGTATGTCTATACCAATATTTAATTCAATTTATTCAATCAATGAAAAAAAAATTCAATCTAATAAACTAGATTTTAAAATATTAAATAATTTATGTCTTGAACGCATTGATATAAAAAGATTTCCTACTGTAAAGATTTTGGGAATGCTTAAGAATAAAGATTCTTTATTTGAAACAGTTGTTGTCACTGCTAACGATTGTTTAGTGAAGTTATTTTTAAGAAAAAAAATAAAATTTACCGATATCAGCGCAATTTTGTTTAAAACAGTAAATTTAAGCGAATTTACAAAATTAAGCTCAGTTACACCCAAAAATATTAGCGAAATTACAAAATTATCAAATTATGTAAGTTTAAAAATTAACAGCATGAGTATATAAGACTCTAATGTTAAAACTGATTCTAAAAACCCTTGCTATCATCTGCTTTTACTTTTTGCCCGCTCTATCTGAAAATTATAATAATATTTTGATAAAAGGTAATGAAAGAATTTCAGATAAAACTATTATAGTTTTTTCAGAAATTCCTTCTAAAAAATTTTTAGATGAAGCGTCATTAAATTCTATATTAAAAAACCTCTATAATTCTAATTTTTTTAACGATGTTATTGTAAAAATTGAAGATCAAAATTTGATAATTGAAGTAAATGAAAATCCAATAATACAAACCGTTTTTATTGAAGGCATACCTGCTAAAAAGATAGAAGAAAAAATTGTTTCTATTTTATTACTTAAAAATAGATCTTCATTTAATATCAATTTTGTAAAAAATGATGAAATAGCAATACTTAATTTACTTAAAGATATGGGTTATTATTTTTCAACTTTAGTTTCTTCAATTGAAGAGCTGAATGATAATAAAATTAATTTAACCTACAGTATTGTATTGGGTGATAAAGCAAAAATTTCAAAAATTACTTTTCTTGGTGATAAGAAATTTAAAGATAGAGTCTTAAGAAATGTTATTGTTAGTGAAGAGTATAAATTTTGGAAAATAGTTTCTGGTGGCAAGTTTTTAAATGAAAATTTAGTAAATTATGACAAAAAATTATTGAAAAATTTTTACATGAATAATGGTTTTTATAATGTGAATATAGAATCTTCGTATGCTACCTTTTTAGGTGAAGATAAATTTGAACTTATTTACAATATATCACCTGGCAAAAAATATTTATTAAATGATTTAACTTTAAAACTACCCATAGATTATGATGCTTCAAACTTTAAGAAATTAAATCTAATGTTGACCGATCTTAAAGGGCAAATGTATGCTTTAGATTTAATTGAAAATATACTAGATGAAATTGATAAAACAGCTTTAATTGAAGAGTATCAATTTTTAGAAGCAAGTGTAATTGAAAGTGTTGATGATAATTTAATTAATTTAACTTTTGATATCAAGGAATCAAAAAAATTATATGTTGAAAAAATTAACATTTTTGGAAATAATGTTACACGGGAAGAAGTGATAAGAAACAACCTTTATGTAGATGAGGGTGATGCCTTTAATGAATTACTGCACACAAAGTCCATTAATAATATAAAGTCTTTAAATATTTTCAGCAAAGTTGATAGTAAAGTTGTAACTGGGACTAGTGATAAACAAAAAATTATTAATATATCAATTGATGAAAAAGCTACTGGAGAAATAACTGCTGGTGCGGGGGTTGGAAGTAGCGGAGGTACCATTGGGTTTGGTGTTACAGAGAATAATTTTCTAGGAAGGGGTATCGAGTTTGGTACGCAATTTAAAATAAGTAAAGAATCAATACGGGGCCAACTAGCTTTAAATAATCCAAACTTTCAGGGAACAAATCGATCTTTAAATCTTTCACTTGAAAGCACAGTAACAGATAGATTAAAAAACTTTGGCTATAAATCGAATAAAACTGGCTTTAGCATTGGAACTGGTTTTGAGTATTATGATGACTTTTATTTATCGACTGGGGTTTCTTCGTATATTGAGGATTTAGAAACTGACTCAACTGCATCAGCAAATATGAAAAAACAAAAAGGTAATTATTTTGATACTTTTTTAAATTACACACTTAATTATGACAAAAGGAATCAAAAATTTAAAACTTCTAATGGTTACAGGACTTTGTTTACACAAAATATACCCTTAATTAGCGAAAGCTTTACTCTTACAAGTGCTTTTGATCATAAAATATATAATGAATGGTTAAATGAAAATATTGCCTCATTCTCTTTTTATGCTGCTGCAACAAATTCTTTAGCAGGAAAAAATGTTAAGCTATCAGATAGACTTTTTGTGCCTCAAAATAAATTACGAGGCTTTGAAGCAGGTAAATTTGGACCGAAAGATGGTCAAGACTATATTGGTGGAAATTACTTAGTTACATTTAATGCAGCGACCACACTTCCACAACTATTTCCTAATATTGAAAATGCTGATTTCTCTCTTTTCTTTGATGCTGCTAATATTTGGGGGCTTGATTATGATTCTTCTTTAGGTCAAGATAATAGATTAAGATCTTCTATTGGGTTAGGTGTAGACATTTACACTCCTATTGGTCCTTTAAATTTTTCTTTTACAGAGGTTATTAGTAAAGATAGCAAGGATATAACTGAAACTTTTAGATTTAACCTAGGAACAACATTTTAATGAAATTTTTTTTTCTTACATTTTCTTTTTTATTTTTATTTTTAATTAATGAAGTCAAGGCTGCTAGTGATATTGCCTTCATTGATATGGATAAACTTATTATTAAATCAAAACCTGGATCATCTATTTTAAATCAATTAAAAGAGATAAATAAGCAGAATATCAAAAAATTTGATAAAAATGAAAAAGTACTTAAAGAGAATGAAGATGCGTTAATAGCAAAAAAAAATATTTTATCAGATATTCAGTTTAAAAAAGAAATTACAAAACTCAAATCTGATATAGGGATTTATAACGACAATAGAAATAAAACTATTTTAGCTTTTAATAAAATTAAATTAAATAATACCAATAAATTACTTAAATTAATTAACCCTATTTTAAGAAGTTATGCTGATGAAAATTCTATAGGGTTAATTTTACAAAAAAAGAACATAATTGTGGGCAAGACAGAACTTGACATTACTGAAGAGGTAATTTTATTAATTAATAAAAGTATTAAAGAATTTAAATTAAATGACTGATAAAATACTAAACAAAAAGCAAATTAAAGAATTATTACCCCATAGAGAGCCGATGCTTTTGATTGATGAGCTCCGGGATATAGAAAAGTTATCTTCTGCTACCGCAATTGTTAATGTTAAGACAGATAGTTTTTTTGTACAAGGACATTTTCCAGATAACCCAGTTATGCCAGGTGTTTTGATTGTTGAAGCATTTGGTCAAGCTGCTGCTGCTTTGACAGCAAACGGCCTTGATAAGGAAACCTATGATAATAAATTAGTTTTTCTGATGGGTATTGAAAAAGCTAGGTTTAGAAATCCAGTTATACCTAATTGCAAACTTGAATTAAAAATTCAAGCAATTAGAACACACGGAAGAGTGTGGAAATATAAGGGTGAAGCTTTTGTGGAAGGTAAAAAAATGGCTGATGCACAATGGTCTGCTACAATTGTAGATAAGAAATAATTAGCAATAAAACTTGATAATTAATAATTCTTATTTTTGATAAAATAAAAATAATGAATAATCCTTTTTTTGTTAACTTTGGCCCTTTTAGTATAAGCAATTTATTAGAGTCGAATATCAAATATGTTCCTTCTTTAACTGGATCAAGTGATGATGATACATTAATTTATGATGTTAAAAATTTGCAAGAAGCTACCTCTAAAGATATAACTTTTTTTCATTCCATTAAGTATAAAGACTTAGCTATTAAAACAACTGCTTACGCGTGTATCACAAAAAAAGAATTTTTTAATCTACTTCCAAAGAATTGTATTAAAATATCTTGTGATAATATTCTTTTATTAACTGCGATGGTTACGGCTAAATTTTACCCTAACTCACTAACAGATGACAACAACTATGATTTAGTTGATAGTAGTGAAAAATTTAAAAATGTAATCTTTGGAAAAAATACCCTTGTAGGTTTGAATGTAAATATTGGTAAAAATACTAAAATTGGTCACAATACAATCATAGAAAATAATGTAAGAATTGGAAACAATTGTCTTATAGGTTCTAATGTTATTCTTAAAAATTCTATTATTGAGGATAATGTTCATATTTTAGATGGTGCTGTAGTTGGAAAAAAAGGCTTTGGTTTTATACCTAAAAATTTTAAAAATTTTAGATACCCTCATATTGGATACGTTCTTATAAAAAAAAATAGTGAGATTGGATGTGGATCTACTATTGATAGAGGCTCATTGTCTGTAACTATTATAGGTGAAAATACTTATCTTGATAATCAAGTTCATATTGCTCACAATGTTAAGATTGGCAATAATTGTATTATTGCTGGTCAAGTTGGAATTGCTGGTAGTACAATAATCGGTAATAACACTAAAATTGGAGGTCAAGCTGGAATATCAGGCCATCTTAAAGTTGGTAATAATGTTGAAATAGCTGGTGCTAGTGGTGTGATTAATGATTTAGATGATAATTCAAAAGTTATGGGTTATCCAGCAACAAATATAAGAAAATTTTTAAAAGATAATAAGTAATGATACATAAAACGGCAATTATAGATCCAAATACAAATATTTCTTCAGATGTAAAAATCGGAGCGTATTCTGTTATTGGTCCTAATGTTGAAATTCATGATGGTACTGTTATTCAATCTCACGTGAGTATAATGGGTCATACCACAATAGGGAAAAATAATAAAATTTATCCATTTACATCTATAGGTAACGCTCCACAAGATTTAAAATACAAAGGTGAAAAAACCAAGCTTCAAATTGGAGATAGTAATACTATTAGAGAGTATGCCTCAATTCATCCGGGAACTGCTGGTGGAGGAGGCCTGACTAAAATTGGAAATAATTGTTTATTTATGATCTCCACACATGTTGCGCATGACTGCTTTATAGGTAATAATGTAATTCTTGCTAACAGCGTGCCAATTGGAGGCCATGTCCATATTGATGACGATGTTATTGTTGGTGGAGGATCTGCTGTTCAACAATTTACTAGAATAGGAAAATCTGCAATGATAGGTGGTATGTGTGGTGTTGTTAGAGATGTAATACCTTATGGATTAGCGTTTGGCAACAGAAGCATACTTCAAGGTATAAATGTAATAGGATTAAGAAGAAAAAATATTCCCAATAAAGAGATTTTAATTTTACTAGAAGCATACAAGGAAATTTTTAAATCAGAAAATCTTTCAGAAAACTTGTTTAATTTAGATAGTAAATTTAAAGATATCACTCTGGTAAGAGATATTGTTAACTTTATAAATAAAGATAAAAAAAGACCAATTTGCACACCTCACTCAAAATAAACTTAAAAGTTTAAAATCATGATTTGTTTAATATTAGGAGACACCAGTTTTGCAATAAAAGTTTTAGAATCTATTAAAAAAAAGAAAGTGAAATATTTTATTATTGATTTATCAAAAAAAAATATTTTCCTAAAAGAAAAAAATTCAAATAGAATTAGCATTGGTCAATTTGGTAAAATTATTAAGTTAATAAAGTTTAAAAAATGTACAAAAGTTTTATTTGCTGGAAAGATAAATAAACCAAGATTTTCATTATTGCGAATGGATATTAAAGGCTTTTATCATCTGCCCCAAATTTTAATAGCCGCTCAATTAGGAGATGCTGCAATTATTAAAGTAATAATAGAAATATTAAAAAAAGAAAATATAGAAGTGATAAGTTCAGTAACTTTTAATCCCGAACTTTCATTAAAAAAAGGAAATTATTCTAAAATTAAACCAAATAAAAATGATATTGGTGAAATTATAAAAGGAAAAAATTTCCTAAATAAACTTAGTTCGCACAATCACACGCAAGGTTTAGTTATAAGAAATAACAAAATTTTAAAAATCGAAACTTCGTTAGGAACTAAAAAAATGCTTCAAGCGATTAAACCAAATAAAAAGATAGAGGGAATTTTAATCAAGTTACCTAAAATAAAACAGGATCTACGTATCGATCTCCCCACAATTGGATTTGACACTTTTCTGGATTGTCAAAAAGCTGGATTAAAGGGTATAGTGCTAAAGCATAAACATAATATTTTTTTAGATAAAGAAAAATGTATAAAATTTGCAAATAAGAATTTAATTTTTATTAAGATAATATGAGTAAAGTATTTATTGTTACTGGTGAGCCGTCTGGAGATAAATTAGCTTCATCTGTTATTTCAAGACTAAATAAGATTAATCCAAATATTGAATATTTAGCAGTTGGTGGTTCTCATCTTCAATTTCTTGGTATTAAATCTATTTTTGATCTCAAAGAGATTACTTACCTAGGTTTTACTAGTGTTTTATTTAATTTGTTTAAAATTAGAAAAAGAATTAATAAAACAGTCGAAGAAATAATTAAGTTTAACCCAGACGTCTTGTTTACTGTAGATAGTCCAGATTTCACTCTTAGAGTAGCTGAGCATGTTAAAAAAATTAATAATAATATTAAAATAATTCATTATGTAGCTCCTCAAGTATGGGTTTGGCGAAAAAATAGAGTTAAGAAAATGAAAAAATTCATTGATCATGTACTTTTATTATTTAATTTTGAAAAAAAATATTTTGATGAGGAAAAAATAAATAATTCTTTTGTCGGACATCCATTAATTGAAAATAATAATAAAGGAAAAACTGAACTAAATAATCTAATATCAAAAGATAAAAAAATTATTTCATTATTTTCAGGTAGTAGAAATTCAGAGATTAAAGTACTTTTACCTATACTTATTGATTTTATTAGATTAATGAATACTAAGTTAGCTGGATATCTTTTTGTATTTCATGCAACCCATGAAAACAAAAGCTTTATAATTGATCAAGTCAAAAAATCTAATATTGAAAATATTGATATTATTTCCGATGAAGTTATAAAACTTCAAACCTTGCAAAAATCAATATTTGCCGTATCAAAATCTGGAACTGTGTCATTGCAAATCTGCAATGCTAATATTCCATCCATAATTATCTATAAATTAAATTTTATTAATTTTTTTATTTTTAAATGTTTAGTTAATATAAAATTTGCAAATATTATTAATATAATTAATGATAGAGAAATTATTCCTGAACTTTTACAAAATGAATGTAATGCAAATGAAATTTTTAAAAGCGTATCTTATATGTTAAAAAATCCTGAACTTATGAATGAACAATTAATTAATTGTAAAAAAACACTCGATAGCATTAAATCTAAAACATCATCTGCTGAAGAGTCTGCGCTGATTTTATCTAACTATCTTGCTTGATAAACGTCTTTGAACTTCATCTTTACCCAAAGATATAATTATATCATAAATAGCTGGTCCAAATTTTGAACCAGTTAATATAACTCTCAGTGGTTGTCCTACACCCTTAAAATTAGTTTCATGGTCTTTAATTACGCTGTTTATTATTGGCTCTAGCAAATCTTTTTTTAGTTCACTTAGTTTTAAAACCTTATCTTTAAAATCGTTAACAATTTTTTTAGCCTTATCATCTATGAGTTTTAAATCTTCTTGATTAAAACTAATCTCATCAAATATGATATACTTCGAGTTATTGTATATATCTTCTAAAGTTTTGGCTTTATTTTTTAAAAAAGTTAAAGATGATTTAATTTTTTTTTCCTTCTCACTTGGAATTTTCTCTTTGTATAGTTCGCAGTATTGCACAAGGTGATCATAAAGCTCATTTTCGTTGATACTTTTAATGTAATACTCATTCATTGATAATATACGGCTCATATCTAATTTCGAGGGCGATTTGCCTATACCTTGAAGATTGAAATGCTCAATACTTTCTTTCAGTGAAAATATTTCTTTATCCTTATAAGACCAACCTAGTCTTAATAAATAGTTCCTTAGGGCATCTGGCATTATTCCTATTTTAGAATAATCATCTAGAGTCGATGCATTATCTCTTTTGGATAGCTTCTTACCTTCCAAAGTATGAATTAAAGGTATGTGTGCAAAAGAGGGCAAGCTCCATTGCATTGATAGATAAATTTGGATTTGTTTAAAAGTATTTATTTTATGATCATCACCTCTAATAATATGAGTCATATTCATTTGATGATCATCAACAGTAGATGATAAATTATATGTTGGAGTTCCATCATTTCTTAAAATGATAAAATCCTCTATAGTAATATTGTCTACCTTAACATCTCCTTGTACCAGGTCCTTTAGTATTGAAAAACCTTCATTTTTACTTTTAAATCTTACAACTGGTTTAATATCTTTTGGAGTGTCACTTTCAATTAATTCTCTACATTTTCTATTGTAGGTATAGGGAAGTTTTTTTTGTATTGCTCTTTTCTTCTGATCTTCTATTTCCTCAGTAGAGCAGTAACATTTATAAGCATGACCATTCTTGAGTAATTCATTAGCAACTTTGATATGATCATTAATTTTAGTTGATTGAATATATATCTCACCATCATGCTCTATTCCAATCCATTTTAAAGACTTTATAATTTGATTTTTATATTTATCTTTAGACCTCTCTTTATCTGTGTCTTCAATTCTTAAATGAAAAGTTCCTTTTTTATTTTTTGAATATAACCAGCAAAATAGAGCAGTTCTTACACCACCA
>MDTF01002454.1_pt1 | contig 11025 bp, 8 predicted proteins | sample 811191 | NCBI WGS metagenome assembly MDTF01 (sample SAMN05326649, study PRJNA326480) | marine metagenome | isolation source: seawater | place: Southern Ocean | collected 2011
ACAGAATAGACAACCTATTATTTATGGTGACGGTGAACAAAAAAGAAGTTTTTCAGATATAGAGGATTGTGTTTTTTGTATAGATAAACTTGCAACAGAGGCTGATTTAAATAAAAGATTGGTTAATATTGGCCCTGGTCATGAAAATGAAATTACAGTTAATAAACTTTTTGAGATAATAGCCAATGAGCTAAAATATAACTCAGAACCAATTTATAAACCTGAAAGAGTGAACGAAGTTAAAAATGCAATTTGCTCCTCTGAATTATCTGAAACCATATTTAAAATTAAATCAAATCAAGACATTAAAGGTGTGGTAAAAAAAATGATTAATTATGTAAAAAGTAAAGGTGTAAAAAAATTTAATTATAATTATGAAATTGAGATAAACAATGAGCTAACGCCAGACACATGGAAAAAAAAGTTGATTTAAAATGTTTTTTTCATTATTTCCTTCCAACAAAAATATTGAAATTCAATCAATTGCCTACAGCCTTAACTTATTTTTACCAACTTTCATCTTAATAGTTTCATCTTTTTTTAAAAATTATAATTTAACAGCTGAGTTAGGAATCTTAATAGGAATAAATATAATTTTTACTCAAATATTCTCAGCCAATGCAAGAAGCATAATAATTGCACAAAAATTATTTCAATCTATTTACTCTTATATTTTTTTTAGAATCACTATTTCGATAACTATTATCATAGTAAATATTTTTTTTTTTTATATTTTAGAATTTTATAACAATTTAATTCTATTTCAAATTTCGATTATGATCATACTTCAATGGTTAATTGAATTATTATTAACCTCATCTGAATTGAGAAAGGATATAAATCAATTTTATCATTATATTATTTTTTCTATAATTTTTATAATATCAATATTAGTTGATTTTATTTTTTTTAAAAACTTGAATTATATTATTTTTATATATAATTTAGCATTAATATTTTTTTTCTTAACATCTTTCTTAAAATTAAAAAAAAGTAAAATTAATTTAAAACATGTTTTTTTATTATGTATAAACTCTAAAGCATTTTACTCATCATTTTCAATTTCGTTTGCTAATTTGATCTGGAGGTTATTTATAATTTATTTCTGCGGTAAAGTGTTAGCAGGAATTTATTTTGCAAGTTTTGCTATAGGTTCTCTTCCTGGCACATTATTCAACAATACTTTTGGCCCAACAATTGTAAAAAATAATATTAAATTTAAAAAGAATGTTAAATTTTTTTTATATTTATTCACTTTGTTGTTAGCTATATTATTTACTTTAAGCCTTTTAAATAAAGATAAAATATTTGTAGAACTTTCCCATACACAAATATTTGGAACTTTTATATCCTTACTAGGTTCTATTTTAATGATACAAGGACTTTATTTTAGACAATATTTAATTCAAAAAACATCACATGAATCCCGTGTTTTTAAAGTAGATGTTGTTTATTCTTTATGTATTATTTTGATCGTACCTTTGCTATATCTATTTGGTGGTGAAAAACTTGTTATAATATCTTTTTTAATTTCCTCTATAATTTCATATATTACATATAAATTTATCAAAAATAAAATAGACGAACATCAATGAATCTAATTAAAGCGCTGAATATATTTTTTATCATACTTATTATTTCCCTTTTACCTTTTGGATTTACCTCATACACAGGGAATAAAATTTATTACTTAATATTTTCAGCAATATCATCCTATGCCCTACTGATTTCTTTCAAAAAAAACTCTATTTCATTTGAATCATTTTTTTCTCTATTATTGTGGTTAGGTTTTTGGTTTAAATTTACTGTACAAATATCATTTTTAAATAGTCTTTTTCCTGAAGGAGCTGGAATATTTGATTATCAGCCAAATTCTTATGATCAAGTACTGATTATTGCCTCTGTAAGTATTCTTGCCTTCTTATTAGCAAGAATTTTTAGATTAAAATTTATTTTTGATTATGAAAATTTACAAACTAACAAATATAATAATGATCATTATTTAAATTTTTATATAAATTATAGAAAAATAATTTTTCTTACATATTTTTTCTGTATTATATTTTTTGCAACAACCAATTTTATCTTTGTTTTTTTTCAAAAAGGCATGATTCCTTCAACAATATTACCCTATGGATTAAATAATTTTATAAACTGGTTATTAATGTTTGGATTAACTACATTTTCATCTTTATTAATTTTTTTTGAATTTCAATTTAAAAAAAAAAATTCAAACAACTTGATCAAATTTAGTTTATTTGAAACTTTTATTTCTTCAATATCCGTTCTTAGTAGGGCAATGATTTTCAATGGTACGGCAATTATTTATGGTTTTTATAGACTAGTTGAAATAGAGAATATTGAGATAAAAAAGAATACATTTATCAAATATTTTTTAATTATTTTTATCTTGTTTATGATGTCACTTTTGATTGTCAGCAAAATTCGGCAAAGCAAAGATTTTCCTGTTGGTCATCAAGTTCATTCTTATATACCTATTGTTAAAACTAAATCAGTCGATGGTATATCAATAGAACCCTCAAAAATAATTAAGGTTACAAATGATTTAACTAAAGAGTTTAATCAAATCCTATTTCTTGTTGCTGGACGCTGGGTTGGTATTGAGGGTGTGATGGCAGTTTATGCTAATAAAAATTTAAACTTTAATTCTTTTTTGATTTCATTCAATGATGAGTTTGATTATTCAAATTCATTTTATGAGAATACTGTTAAAGGAAGTAAGCATACTTACAAAAAAAGTCCCAAAATTTTTACTGTTTATGTTCCTGGGATTGTAGCTTTTTTATTTTATGCAAATTCATTAATTTTTCTATTTTTTGGTATTTTTTTATTGTGTATTTTTTGTTCTCTATTGGAATTGTTTGCTTACAAGGCATCTAAAGGAAATATTATTTTTTCTTATATAATTGGTAATGTTTTAGCCTATAGGCTGGCTCATTTTGGCTATTTGCCACAAAATTCATATAAATTAATACTAGCTATTTGCATGAATTTACTCTTTATGTATCTTCTTTTTAAAGTAATTAGGTTATTCTGGAATAAATGATAATACTTGGCTTAAACGTTTTTCATGCAGACACGTCTGCATGCTTAGTTAAAGATGGAAAATTAGTTGCTGCTATAGAAGAAGAGCGTTTTACTAGAATTAAGCATTTTACTGGATTCCCAAAAAATTCAATTGATTTCTGCCTTAAGGAAGGTGATGTTAATTTAGAAGATGTTGATTTTATATGTGTTAATTATAATAAGAGCTATAATTTAAAAGAGAAATTTTTTTTCTCTTTAAAAAATTTTTATTCAAGCAATTTTTTTAGAAAAGCTTTTTTTTCTTTAAGAAAAAACTCATTATCAAAACTATTTATAAAATTTTATGACTTAGATGTTGCCAAAAAAGTAAAATTCATTCCCCATCATCTTGCGCATATTTCATCAACTTTTTTTTTTAGTAAGATAGAAAATTCATTAGGGTTTTCTTTTGATGGATCTGGTGATTTTTCAACAGTTGAAGTCTTTCAATTAGGAAAAGAAATAAAATTATTAGAAAAAATAAATTACCCACACTCCCTGGGTATATTTTATCAAGCATTCACACAGTTTTTAGGTTTTAAAAATTATGGAGATGAATATAAGGTAATGGGACTGGCCTCTTATGGAGAACCTATTTATAAAGACAGAATAATTAAGATTCTCAAAAGTAAAAATAATTTTTTTGAATTAGATTTAGATTATTTTGATCACCATCAATCTGTTATAGATTATGACTTTGAATCTGGTTACCCTTTCTTTGATGATTTATACTCCACTAAAATAGAAAAATTATTTGGTAAACCAAGAACTATTAATCAACCAGTTGAAAAAATTCATAAAGATATCGCAGCCTCATTACAATCAGGATTTGAAGAAGTTGTTTTGGAAAAATTAAATGAAATTAAAAAAAAATATAATAATGAAAATTTGTGTATTGCAGGTGGGTGTGCTTTTAATTCATCGTTGAATGGCAAAATTGTTGAAAAATCTGATTTTAAAAATATTTATTTTTCACCAAATGTAGGTGATGCTGGAGGATCTATAGGAGCTGCTTTATATGTTGCTAAGGAAAATAATGAACAATTAACATACGAACAAAGCCCTTTCTTAGGTACGTATTATAGTAACGAATATGTTAAGGATAAAATTATAAGCAAAATAGAAAATATGAAACATATTAAATTTTGTTATTACGAAAACTTTGACCAGTTAAATAATGAGGTATCAAAAAAATTAATTGACGAAGGTGTAGTTGGATGGTTTCAGGACAGAATGGAGTGGGGACCTAGAGCACTAGGTAATAGGTCTATTTTAGGTGATCCAAGAAATCCCAACATGAGAGAAATAATTAATATCAAGATAAAAAGACGTGAAGAATTTAGGCCCTTTGCTCCTGCTGTTATAAGTGAAAATGCAGGTGATTACTTTAAAATTAAGACTGATTCTCCCTATATGTGTTCGGTTTATAGTGTTCATGAAGACAAAAAAAACCTAATACCAGCAGTCGTCCATGTGGATGGTACAGCAAGGGTCCAAACTGTAACTCAAAGTATGAACCCCAAGTTTTATAATCTTATTAAAAGCTTTGGAAACATGACAGGTATTCCAATGATTTTGAATACATCCTTAAATGTTAATGAGCCTATTTGTGAAAATCCTGAAAATGCCCTTGAAATATTTAGTAAAACTTCAATGGATATGTTGATACTGCAGAATTGGGTATTGTGGAAAAATGATTAGATATAATGTAATTAAAGGTCAAATTATATTATTATTTTTTTCATTATCCATATTTTTATCATATGTATCTATATATTAATATTAGTTCTAAATTTAACATTGAGAAGGAATAAAAAAGAAGATGAAAATCTTAGAAAATTCAAAATTTGAAATAACTGTTGTATTTGCTTTTATTTTTTTTGGGCTTTATCTCTGTTTAGTTTCTGGTTATGGGTCAGATGAGGATACACTTCCAATGATTGGTGTTTTTGAGTCAATTATGGGTAGTGGAAGATTAATGGCATCAAGATTTACTCCTTACCCTGTCGCAGAACTTGGCATAGGTTTTCTTTCTTATAATTTTGGAAGTGCAGCAGCAAATATAGCTACATTTCTTTTTATGATTTTTGGAATTATTTTTTTTTATTATGGTGTGGCAAAAGAAATAGTTTTTAAAAATTTAATTTATTTTCTGCTGTTATGCTTATCCTCACCAATTTTATTTTTTGATAATTTAGAACCAATTGATTATTCTTGGGCTTTTTTACCTTTAGCATTAGGTATTTTCTGCCTCAGAAAAAATTATTATGAATTAGCTGTAGTTTTATTTGGTATTTCGGTTGGAACAAGAATTTATTTTTTAGCCTTCATATTGGTGATTATTTATTTTTTTGATTACTATCCAAGAATAAAAATTAAAAGAAAAACAATATTATTTTTATCATCATTCTTTGTTGGAGGACTTTTTTATTTACCAATCTGGTTTGCAAGTGGTTTTGGATTATCTTGGTTAACAGCAGTAACTCCTAGTGACCAAGGTACCTTTGGGCTTCTAGCAAGATTCTTTTATAAAACGGTAATGACATTCTCTTTGATAACATTTTTAATGTTTATTATTATTTTTTTTAAAAAATATAATAATAAAATAAAATTTGAGAAATCTAAATTGATTATTTCAATAATCTTAATGAATTTATTAATTTTCTTTTTTATACCTGCTGAGTTATCCTATTTACAACCAATGTTAGTTGCTTTTTATTATTTTATAATATTAAATTTCTCAAAAAATATTTTATATATTGTTATATTAACTCAATTAATTTCATGGATAGTTGAAATTAATCCTCTAAAAATAGATTATATAAGTGAAAATAAATGTGATAATGTCCAAGCTATTGATGCTAGTATTGATTTTTCAATAACAAAAGGAAGATATTTTCAATTTATCAATTCTCGTGATCAAATAAAATGTTGGATACGCAATGATAGCATTCGTTCAAAAAAAATTTTAGCTGGAGAAGCGTTAAAAAATTAATATGCTTACTGCCTTCTTTTGTACGGTAATTTTATCACTGTGTATTCTTGGCTATTCAAGTTTGCTTAAACGATTTTTTTGTTTAGGAGCAAGTTTAAATGTAAGAAATATTGATTTTATTTATGGCTATTTCTTTCTAATATCAATTTCAATCTTATTTAATTTTTTTATACCACTTAAATCCATCTCTCTTTTTGTATTGATTTTAGGTTTCTTTCTATTTATTTATTTTTTTTTTAAAAAAAATTATGATGTTAAATTTTTGACATTATTTCCTATTTGTTTTCTTTTAATCTTTATCACCCATGAGCAGGGTATTGCATACGATAGTGGGCTTTATCATCTACAAACAATACAATTAAATAGTAATTATAAGAGTATTTTTGGAATTGGAAATTTACAACCTCATTATGGTATGAACTCTTCATGGCACAGCTTTTTAAGTTTGGTTAATTATAATTTTTTAAATTTAAATTTTATTTACCTTGCTAACATCTCCTTATTTAGTTTTTTTATAAATGAAATTTTTAAAAAAGATTTTTTTTTAAAAAAAAGAGTAAGTGATATTTTTCTAATACTATCTATATTTTATATTATTTCTTATTCATATTTTCATCCCTATGGAAATGGTACTATTTTAAACAGTTTAGGCTCTCCTGAAGCCGATGTGGTTTCAATGGTCTTTTTTATTTTAACAGTTTATTTATTTTGTTTAACAATAGAGGATAAAGAAATTAATAATTTTTATCTTTTTTCAATTTTAATTTTTTTAGTTATTACAATCAAAATTAGCTATATAGGAATTTTTTTATTCTTTATTTATATAATTGTTCATAAAAAAATGAATTATCTTTTCAGCAAAATTATTTTATTTATTTCACTTTCAAGTTTTTTATGGTTTTTGAAAAGTATTTTTTTAACTGGTTGTCTTATTTTTCCAATTAAATATTCATGCATTAAAACTAGTTGGTCAGTTGATACTAAAGAGGTAGAAAGTTTTAGTAATATTATACAATCATTTGCAAGAGATACACCACTAAGGATGAGGTTTACTGATTTTGATTTTACACTCAACTCAACTCAATGGATCATGCCATGGTTTAAGGAATATTTCCTCCAAACTGAGTTTCTACTAGTGTCCTTTTCTATTGTTGTAATAAATATTTTAATATTATTATTATTTTATTTTTTTAAAATAAATGAAAAGAACTTTTACATTAAAAAATTTAATTTGATAATTTTAACAATTTTATTTATAAATTTAATTATTTGGTTTAGAGCTCCAGAAATAAGGTTTGGATATGGCTCTATTATTTCACTAGTTGCTTTCTTATCATCCATGGTTTTACTAAGGATGGACTTTAAATTTATTAATAAATTATCTTTATATATTATTTTTATTTTATTAATTGCTTCTTTGGCTTTAAAGAATAAAAATAATCTTAATACTTATAAGAATATATCTTTTGTTAGAAACTTTGATTATTCTGCTTTTAAAGTTATTTATGAAACTGATAATCATAAAGTTTATATGCCTACAAAAGATATTTTTTGTAACGCCTTTAAAGGCCTATGTACGTATCAAGGATACAAGGTTATTATTGAAAAAAAAAATAACTACTTATTTATCATGAGGGACTAATATTATTATTGTCATAATATTCATTACAAAAATTATGATTTTATGTTAAATCTAAATAATCATGCAACTTAGTATTGTCATTCCCTGTCTTAATGAAATTGAAACTCTTGAAATTTGTATAAGCAAGTGCTTCAAATCTATTAAAAAATTAGAAATTGAAGCTGAGGTAATTTTGGCTGATAATGGCAGTACAGATGGTTCAATTGAGCTTGCAAAAAAAATGGGTGCAAAAGTCATTCACGTAAAAAACAAAGGTTATGGTAATGCCTTGAGGGGTGGAATAATTCAGGCCAAAGGTAAGTACATAATAATGGCTGATGCAGACAATAGTTATGATTTTCTTTGTGTAGATCTTTTTTATAACAAGCTTAATGAAGGCTATGATATGGTTCAAGGGTGCAGATTTCCCGTGGGTGGTGGCACAATAGAGGATAAAGCAATGCCTTTTTCACATAAATATTTTGGTAATCCTTTTTTTAGTTTTTTGTCAAAGTTGTTTTTTTCTTTACCGTTTAATGATGTTTACTGTGGATTTAGAGGCTTTAACCGAACAAAATTTCTAGAGTTAAATCATTTTTCTAGTGGAATGGTTTTTGCTATTGAAAATTTAATAAAATTTAAAGTATCAGGAGCAAAATGTACAGAAATTCCTGTGACACTTCATAGAGATGGAAGAAAAAATAGTAAAAGCCACTTAAATACTATTTCTGATGGATGGACAACATTGAGATTTTTAATGGTAACGTGTCCTAAATGGTTATTTTTTTTTCCAGCTATAACCTTTTTTATTTTATCAGTCCTTTCTTTTTATAATTTATCGAACTTATCCAATGAAAAACCTAATTTATTAACAATAGATAAAATTTCTTCTATTATATTTTATTTTTTGCTTGGTTTTCAAATTTTTATGTTTGGTTTATTTTCATCTTTAATTTCGATAAAGCTACAAATGCTAAAATCTAAAAATATAAATAATTTTTTTAATATTTTTAAAATTAGATATGCATTTTTAATAAGTTTATTTATTATTTCATTAATGCTAATAGATAATTATTTCTTTGATATTTTTTTAGTAAGTGACTATATGAAAAAAATTATTCATTATTTTGGATATTTTTTTTCAGCTTTATTAATGATTAATACATTGTTTGTCTCACTAATAACTCTAGATGAACAGAAGTAAGAATAAAACTTATACGTTGTAATAAAAATATAAGAAAAATTAGTGACTTAAATTATTATTTTTTATTATACCATTTATGATAATTTACATTCTTTGAATCTTTATCAATAAAAATAGAAAATAAATTTTGTTGTTTCTTGAACAGGAAAAAAAATACTTTAAAAGCAAATTTAAAAATTAATGAATTTGTAAATTTAATTTGTGATCCATAATCAAAAAAAATTTTATGTATAATTTGTGGTTTATAAGAGTTCATTAATTTTATAACCTCTCTTTCAGTCCATCTATAAACATAATTTGGAATATTTGTATTATCAACCCCCCCAGTTGTTTTGTTCTTTTCAACTGCAGATAATTCATATTTCTCAGACATGTTAAATTTGCAAGCAATTCTGGATATGAGGCTGTCATTTGCCTCAATAATAAGGGCGCCCTTTGAGCAAACTCTATAAAGTTCAAGAATAGCGGCATGTGGTCTTGAAGAATGATGAATACAAGCATGTGCAACACAATAGTCAAACTTATTATCAGTTATTTTAATTTCATGAATATTTTCAAAATAATTTAAATTCTTTTCTGTTGTATTTTCTATGTTAGAAAAAGTTACATCTGTGTATTTAAGATTTGTAAAAATTTTTTTATCTAAAGAACCTGCTCCAAGGACAAGAATTTTTGAGTCCTTGTCTTGTATAAATCTAATTAACTGTTTTTCATAAAATTTATCTCTAGTCATCTGAATTACTTACTATGAATCTTTAATTATTAGCCTACACGCATAATCCACATAGTGCATCCAAACATATTTATCTTTAAAAAATTCATCTACTGCTTTTTTTGCGCCACCCCAATGTCCGTAGTCATCAATGATAATTATTCCACCTGGAGTAACCTTTTCGTAAAGAACTTCTAGCTCTTTTTTTGTACTACTGTACCAATCAGTATCAAGTCTTAATAAACTTATACAATCTGGGATATTTTCTTTTATAGTCAATGTTTTTTCAACGGGACCTTTAATTAAATTAATCCCATTTAAATTTTTTAAATTTTTTGATAAATTTTTTTTTACATTTTCTATAGAGCAAACTCCCCATATATTACTTGATTTATTTTTATCACTTTTCATTAAATCTATAGCGTCTAAATGATTTGATAGATCATAATCATTTTTATCTGGCTCTGTCATACCTTCAAATGTATCAAATGCATAAATTGACTTTTTTTCTTTTTGGTTTTCATTTTCTAAAAATTTTTTAAAAAGAATTAAATTTCCACCCTTCCACACACCACATTCCACATAGTCACCCTCTATATTTTTATGCTTTAAATGCCTTAATGACTGCAATAAATTGAAAATTCTTATTTGGGGTGTCATCGAATAGTTACTTACTAGATTGATCAAATCTTTATCGCTCTCACTTAATTCAGCGATTTTTTGATTTTTATTTATTAATTCATACCCAAACCTATTAAAAAAGTTTTTGATTTGATTTTTTAGTAAATTAATCATTTCAATAAAGTAACATATATTTTAAATTAGAATATTTATTTTTTGAATTTCTGGACTTTAGCTCAATTTTAATATATTCCACATTTAATTTATGCATATTTTCATAACAGGTATTGCAGGCTTTTTAGGTGCAAACCTTGCAGACTTCTATATTAAAAAAAATTTTAAAGTTAGTGGATGTGATAGTTTGATAGGTGGGTCCATTGATAGTGTTGATAGTAAAGTAAATTTTTTTAAGGCAGAATGTGAAGACCTAGAAAAAATGAAGGATATAACAAAAGGAGTTGACGTAGTGATTCATGCTGCCGCTTATGCTCATGAGGGTCTTTCAAATGTTTCCCCAAACCTAATCTGCTCAAATATAATTAATGCCTCAACATCAGTTTTTTCAGCAGCAATTCAAAATAAAGTTAAAAGAATTGTTTTTTGCTCTTCAATGGCACGATATGGAAAAATAAAACCACCTTTTTTTGAGGAAGACACTCCAAACCCTGTTGATCCGTATGGAATTGCAAAACTTGCAGCCGAAAAGATTTTAATTAATTTATGCGAAACATATAATGTTGAATATAATATTGCAGTACCACACAATATAATTGGGATAAAACAAA
>MDTF01008143.1_pt1 | contig 11025 bp, 7 predicted proteins | sample 811191 | NCBI WGS metagenome assembly MDTF01 (sample SAMN05326649, study PRJNA326480) | marine metagenome | isolation source: seawater | place: Southern Ocean | collected 2011
ACAATTATAATTTTTCCTTATTTACTAAATAATAAATGTTACAAACCAATAACTATTGTTTTTTTTTCGTCAATTTTTTTTTTATTGTCAACTTTTCTCTTGTTAAGAATTCTCAATATTGAATTTAATTTTTTTTATATTCAATATTTAGATTTTCCACGAAGTATAGGATTAGAACGATTAAATATTTTTAATATTAGTTTTGAATTTATTTTTAATAAATATAAATTTATTTTAATACCCCTCTTTATTTTAAGCCTATTAAAATTAAAAAAACTTTTTACAGGTAAAATAAAATTTTATTCTCTTGAATTTACAATTTTTTTAATTTTTTTTTGTTTCAGTCTGTGTTTAATTTTTCATCAACTATTAACAAAGAATCAAATCTATATTTATTTTTTAATACCTTTGAGTTTTGCTTTTCTTCATGTTGAGATAGAAAAATTAAATATTCAGTTAAAACCACTGCTAATCAGTTTGATTATATTGTTAGTTTTAATTTCTACAATTAAGTATCATTTTAGATTTAATGAAACGAGAAAATTTCACGAATTAGAAAACACGGACATTTCCAAACATGCTGATCCTAGTTTGCTACACAAGAGCTTAAAAGGCAATTTATGGATATCACATCTTCACAAAGGCAGTCCCAAAATTGAATTAGACATACTTGGAAAGATTAGAGCAGAAATTAACAAAAAAGAAAATAAAATTATGCTAATAACCCATTATTTATTTTTAGATAGTATTATTAAAAAAAAAACAAATTCGCCTAGTAGAACATACACGTTCGATGGCGCAAGTGTACCTATGATAAAAAATAAATATTTTGATTATTATAAAAACTTTTTTAGAAATAAATTATTAAAAGAACAAATAAATCAAGTTTATTTTATTAAAATAGAAAATATTTCAACAAAGATGTTTACTAATTATATTGAAAAAAAATGTTATACGGAATCTGAAGATAGTATATTTGTTTTTTTTACTATCGACATTAAATGTTTAGATTAAAATTTTTAAATATTTTTAACAAAAGTTTTATAACTATAAGTGTGTATTGTTTTATTTATAAATTATAGCAGATCTAAGAAAATCATTGTAGTTGACGGGTTTAGTAGGTTTGTGTTTAAATTTTATTGTGACTAATAGTGCGTTAAACAAAGTAAGAATTATTATTGTGAAATAAAAAAAATCTTTGTTTAAAAATAAAGAAATTAACATTATTAATGACGAACTTAATAAAAATCTGCCATAAAAAATAACTAGAATTCTTAAAGAATGCTCAACTAATTTAAGTGGGCTCACTTTAGAGTCGCCAAAATATCGAGCCTGTCGTGTCGCAAAAACTTTAATTGTATTAGAATCTTTAAGAATACTTGGAGGGTATGCATACCAAGTGTTATTTAGATCAATTTTTTTTAAATTATTTGAATGCATAGTGCTAAAATTCCCAAAAGATATCCAATGCCAAGTAAAAATAAAAGATATTAAAAGATGAATTTTGTAACCAAGCTGAATTAAAAGACTTTCATTCCTCTTTGTCCTATGTGAGGTGATAATATTTTTTTTATTTTTTTTTGCTAAAGATAACATCTTGTTTAACTGTTTGGGACTATCTTCACCATCACTATCCATGATTGTTACATAAAAAAACTTTTCAGTTTTTTTCAGATAATCTAGTCCTATACTTATAGCTTTTTGACTACCTAGTTTTTTTTTTAGAGTTAATACTTTTATTTTTTTTATCTGTTTAAATTTATCTTTTTTAAAATAAGGTTTTTCCGTTGAAGCATCATTTACAACTAGTATATAAGTGAATTTAATTTTTTTATTTATTTGTTCTAGTAATAAATTTAGAGATTTCCAATCGTTGTATACAGGTAATAATATAATATTTTTCAATTTATTTTTCTGTATAATTTTGTAAATCAGATCTAATTTTATTATAAAATCGATTAATTAACTTTACATCTTCAGGCTCAATTAAAATTTTTTTTTTAGATCCATTTTTTATCTCTTCTCTGATTTTATTCTTTAAATGTTCTACATTTTCTTTTGATGACAGATTTAAAATTTCATTTGCAATCTTTTTTTTAATTAACCCATAAGAAAAATGAATACTAAGAATAAAAAAAACAAAGACTAAAAGAACCTTATAAAAAAAAATTTTCATATTTTATTTAATTTTTTTAAAAATTTCATATACTAAAACTTTGTTAATCTTAAACTCATTAATTTTAACAAATTTTTTAGGTATATTGTACTTTTTATTTAAATTTGGATTAACTTCAGAAATATTATTTTTGAATATATAGTCTGCGTCTTCATATTCTTGACCTATAACTATAAATTTAGCTTTTTTAGCTTCGTCCAAACCTTCCAACGATCGCTGCAAGGGAGTGTGAGAAGCAACAGCAATTTTAATAATTTTTGAATTATCTATTTTATCTATGTATGTGAAAAATTTTACTCCACCCAAACCATGATAGTCAATTTCAAATTTTTTATGAACTTCATTTGTTTGAAGCTCATTAAAATACAAACTTTGAAAAGGATGAAATATTATTATGGAATATAAATTATAACCAGTTGTAAAAAATAAAATTAAATGAATAATTGTACGTGTTCGTTTGTTTCTTAGAAAAATGAAAAGATTATTTACCTGATAAATAAAAAAATAAATTATAAAAATGTTTAAAAAATAAACTAGTCTCCAACCATTGTAAAAAGGAGAATTTACAACAAGAAAAAATAAAATAAATAAAGTTAATAAAACAAAAATCACAAAGTCCTTCTGTTCTTTTTTTCCTCTCCACAAATCATTGAAATATGCCACCTCCTTAATATTTAAAAATTTTTTTAGAAATCTCATGAGATACGTTACGTATCCTGACAGAAAAAAGACGAGTGTCGGTAACGGAGTTGTTATGGCAATCCAGGTAAATAAATAAGTTTCGGGTACATAACGATTATAAACAAAGTCACTATTAAAAAGTATTTTAATCTCAGGCCCAATTAAGTCTTTTTTTAAAGAATAAAAAATTTCAGTAAAATTGTAAAAAGGATCTGACCACAAATAAGGAGAAAAAACAAAAATAAATAGAAATAAAAAAATTATATATAATAAAAAAAATTTTAAATAATGAAATATTTTTTTATCAAAGAAGCTTTTTATTAAAATTACGAAGAAAAAAACAAATGGCAAGACAAGAGCAAAGACTCTGAGATTAAAAGATAAAGCAGTAAAAAATGAAAAAAAAATTAAATTTTTAATATTTTTTTTATTTATAGATTCTAATGATTCTAGGAAAAAATATAAAGCAATATTTAAAAATGATAAAAACAAAACGTCTTTGTATAAAAAACTATCACCAAAAATTCTTGGTGTACTTAAAAAAATAAATGTACCAATTAGACTCAGAAAAAAGTTGTTAAATCGTTTTTTTAAAATTAAAAAAAAGAAAAAAGAACTAAATAAAAAAATTATAAAACTAAAAAAATGTTTAATTGCATATATATTTTTTAATTCTTTTATTTTAAAGACAATTTCCCCTAGAGCAACTGGGAGGTCGAAAATAACTCCATATTTATTATATTTTTTTACAGATGAAAGGGTGTAATCAAAAATTTCATCTACTTTGAACTGCGTGATTAAATTTAAATTTTCTAGATTAAAAACTTTTGAAATATAATTTAGCCAATAAAGTCCATTTAATCTATGAAATTTTTCCTCAATGTGAATTCCAAAATCTCTAAAAATTAGAAATACTAAAAATACAGTTAAAGTATAAAAAAAAATTAGTATAAACTTTTCAATTTTTTCGTTAATATTAGGACTTCTTTTCATTTTTTTCTCAATGATTATTAATTGTTTTATTTATTTTTTTTTTGTTATAAAGCCTTAACTATTTTAAATGTAAACAAATTCTATTTCAATGAACATTCATGAGCATCAAGCAAAAGAAATATTAAAAGAATATGGAGCTCCCATCTCTAAAGGCGTTGTTATATTTTCTTTGGAAGAGATAGATGCAAAAATACAAGAATTAAACTCCAATAATTTTGTTTTAAAAGCCCAGATCCATGCCGGAGGTAGAGGAAAAGGTGGAGGTGTAAAATTAGTAAAGAATATAGACAATTTAAAAAAGCATGCAGAATTGATGCTTGGTATGAATTTAATTACCCATCAAACTGGCCCAGAAGGCAAAGAAGTAAAAAGATTATACATCGAAGAAGCATCGGATATTTTTAAAGAATTTTATTTATCCTGTGTAGTAGATAGAGGCAGCTCTAAAATAGCTTTTATCAGCAGCACAGAAGGTGGAATGGATATTGAAAAAGTAGCTGCGCAAACACCAGAAAAAATAATTACAACAAAAATCAATTTAAAAAGCGATATAGGAGCAGATGAAATTGAAGAGGTGATAAAACCTTTTAATTTTAATGATACGCAAAAAATAACCGCCCAAAAACTGATACAAACTTTATACAAAATTCTCATTTCAAAAGACGCTACCTTGATAGAAATTAATCCATTAATTATAAATACTGATCAAAAAATTATTTGTCTTGATGCAAAAATGAATTTTGATGATAATGCAATATTTAGACAACCGGATATTTTAAAGTTTAGAGATTTAAACGAAGAAGATCCAGCAGAAGTCGAAGCGAGCAAGCATGAGTTGGCATACATAAAACTAAATGGATCAATAGGTTGTATGGTTAATGGAGCGGGGCTAGCAATGGCAACTATGGATATTATTAAATTGTACGGCGAAGAACCTGCTAATTTTTTAGATGTAGGAGGAGGTGCGTCTAAAGAAAAAGTATCAGCTGCATTCAAACTAATATTGTCAGATAAAAATGTTAGAGGAATATTAATTAATATATTTGGAGGTATAATGCGTTGTGATATTATAGCCCAAGGTGTGGTTGAGGCCGCTAAAGAAATAAACCTAAACGTACCCTTAGTTGTAAGACTAGCGGGTACGAATTTTCAAGAAGGCAAAGATATTTTAGATAAATCAGGACTAAAGATATTATCAGCCTCAGATTTAAGCGATGCAGCAAAGAAAATTGTAGAGGCAATTAAATAAATGTCAGTTTTGGTTAATAAAAATACAAAAGTTATTTGTCAAGGATTTACAGGTACCCACGGTACTTTTCATTCCGAACAAGCTTTGAAATATGGAACTAAGTTAGTAGGAGGAGTCACTCCTAAAAAAGGAGGTCAAAAACATCTGGGACTTCCTGTTTTCAACACCGTAGAAGAGGCAAAAACACAGACTGATGCCGATGCTACAATGATTTATGTACCACCAAAATTTGCAGCCGCTGCAATCATAGAGGCTATAGATGCTAAAATTGAATTAATTGTGTGCATAACAGAAGGAATCCCAGTCATTGATATGATTAAAGTTAAACAAGCTTTAGCAAAAAATAAAAGTAGATTAATTGGTCCAAATTGCCCAGGAATTATCACACCAGACGAATGTAAAATTGGTATTATGCCAGGCAATATTCACAAAAAAGGTTCGGTAGGCATTGTTTCTAGATCAGGAACATTAACTTACGAGGCTGTTGCCCAGACCTCAGCACTTGGAATGGGTCAATCTACCTGCATTGGAATAGGCGGAGATCCTATAAATGGGACAAATTTTATTGATTGCTTGAATTTATTTTTAAAAGACGAGGACACTAAATCTATAGTCATGATTGGAGAAATTGGCGGATCTGCAGAAGAAGAAGCTGCTGATTTCATAAAAAAATCAAAAATTAAAAAACCAATAGTTGGGTTTATAGCTGGACTTACTGCCCCACCAGGACGAAGGATGGGTCACGCTGGAGCAATCATATCTGGAGGTAAAGGCGGTGCAAGCGATAAAATTGAAACCATGAAATCTGCAGGAATAGTAATATCAAAATCTCCAGCAGATATTGGAAAAACATTACTTCAAAAACTAAATAGTTGATAAAAGCTAAACTATGTTAACATGAGATATTATAATGTCATCCTCTCAAGATAATAACATTTTTAAAAAAACTTCATTTTTAGCTGGAAACAATTTAGCTTTTATAGAAGATCTTTATTCAGACTATTTAAAGGACTCAAACACTCTTCCTTCGGGATGGAAAGAATTTTTTGATGGATTAAATGAAAATAAAGAATCGATTAGTAAAAGTTTAGAAGGGCCTAGTTGGGCGCCTAAAAAAAAAATTAAAAAAAATAATTCTAGTTTAGAAGATTTAATATCTGACAATAATCAAGGAGAAGAAAAAAATTTATCACCATCTTTATTAGAGGATGCCGCAAAAGACTCTATAAGAGCAATAATGCTAATTCGTGCCTTTAGAATCAGGGGACACCTAATTGCAAATTTAGACCCCCTAAGCTTAATGAAACGAGAAGAGCATCCGGAATTGAAAATTGAAACTTATGGCTTTACTAAAAAAGATTTAAATAAGAAAATTTATATAGATGGAATTTTAGGTTTGCAGGAAGCAACATTAGCAGAGATTTTAGCGATACTTAAGAAAACTTATTGTGGCACCATAGGTTACGAGTTTATGCACACGGGAGATCCTAATGAAAAAGCATGGATAAGAAATAGAATTGAAGGTCCCGAAAAAGAAGTTAGTTTTACAGATAATGGCAAAAAAGCAATTTTTAATAAAATTGTAGAAGCAGAAAGTTTTGAAAAATACTTACATGTCAAATTTGTTGGAACAAAAAGATTTGGGTTAGATGGTGGTGAGAGCTTAATACCAGCTTTGGAACAGATTATTAAAAGAGGAGGTAATTTAGGTGTTAAAGAAATTAAAATTGGAATGTCTCATCGTGGAAGACTAAATGTCCTTGCTAATGTGATGGGCAAACCATTTAAAGCAATTTTTAGTGAGTTTTTTGGAAGTTCAGTCACACCAAAAAGAGAATTCGAAGGAGATGTGAAATATCATTTAGGAGCCTCATCTAACAGGGAGTTTGATGGGAATTTAGTTCACATAAGTTTAACAGATAATCCATCACACCTAGAGGCTGTAAATCCAGTTGTATTGGGACAAGTAAGAGCAAAACAATTTTTTCACAAAGACCCAGAGAGAAAAAAAGTAATTCCCGTTTTGATACATGGAGACGCAGCATTTGCAGGTCAAGGCGTTGTCGCAGAGTGTTTTGCTATGTCTGGATTACCAGGACACAATACTGGAGGCACTATCCATATTATTGTTAATAATCAAATAGGATTTACGACCGCACCTCGTTTTGCGAGATCTTCTCCCTATCCTAGTGATGTTGCAAAAATAGCTCAAGCACCAATTTTACACGTTAATGGTGACGATCCAGAGGCAGTTGTTTATTGTGCAAAAATTGCAACTGAGTTTAGACAACAATTTAATAGAGATGTCGTAATAGACATGTTTTGCTATAGACGATTTGGTCATAATGAAGGTGACGAACCTTCTTTTACACAACCATTGATGTATCAAACAATTAAAACCCACCCAACAACTCTTAAAATTTATTCAAAAAAACTAGAAGTACAAAAGTTATTATCAAACGATGAAACAAATCAAGAGGTGAATAAATTTAAAGTATTTTTAGAAAAAGAATTTGAAGAGTCAAAAAATTATAAACAAGAAATGAAATGGTTTGATGGAGTTTGGTCAAGATTTACACCTACGCCCGGGAAAGATAGAAGAGGCATTACTGGAGTTAGCAACGAAAAAATAATAGCTTTAGGAAAAAAAATCACAACACTTCCTAAAAACTTCACAACACACAAGACCCTAGAAAAAATTTTTGAGAAGAAACAAAAAATGTTTACACACAACATGCCTATTGATTGGTCTACAGCTGAGGCTTTGGCTATTGGCACTCTTTTAGAGGAAGGTTTTTCGGTTAGGTTATCAGGGCAAGACTCAGGAAGAGGAACGTTTAGCCAAAGACACTCTGTTTTAAGAAATCAAAAAAGCCATGAAAGATATATTCCTTTAAATAATATTTCAAAAGATCAGAAAAAATTTGAAGTTATAGACAGTCTACTTTCTGAGTTTGCTGTATTAGGTTTTGAATTTGGTTATTCTCTCTCTGAGCCCGACACACTAGTTTTGTGGGAAGCCCAATTTGGCGACTTTGCTAATGGTGCACAAATTATTATTGATCAATTTATAACTTCGGGTGAAGCTAAATGGGGACGAGCTAGTGGACTTGTAATGTTGTTACCGCATGGATACGAGGGACAAGGACCCGAACATTCTTCCGCAAGATTAGAAAGATTTTTACAAATGTGTGCACAAGACAATATACAAGTAGTTAATTGTTCCACTCCTGCAAATTATTTCCATGCTTTGAGAAGACAAATGCACAGAGATTTCAGAAAACCTTTGATATTAATGACGCCTAAATCTTTACTTCGACACAAGCAGTGCGTTTCTTACATAGGTGATTTTACAAAAGAAAATACTTTTCACAGAGTATTAAGTGATAGAGCTTACAGTAAAGATTTTAGTTTAATTAAATTAAAAGAAGATAAAAAAATTAAAAAAGTGATCATGTGTTCAGGAAAAATCTATTTTGATTTAATTGACCAAAGAGAAAAAACAAAGAATGATGAAGTTGTAATTATTAGAATAGAACAAATTTATCCTTTTCCAGTTAAAAGATTAGGAAGAGAGCTTAAAAGATACTCTCCTAGTGCTAATTTTTATTGGTGTCAGGAAGAACCGCAAAACATGGGCGCGTGGAATACCGTAAGACATTACATAGAAAGAACACTTGAAATCATTAATTATAATTCAAAAAATGTCGAATATGTTGGTAGAAGACCATCTGCCTCGACAGCTACAGGAAATTTAAACAAACATCTTGCACAACAAAAAGAAATATTAGAAAAGGTAGTTGGAAAAATTAATTAATGTCTAATCAAATATTAGTACCAGCGCTTGGAGAGTCCGTAACTGAAGCTACAGTAGCAAAATGGTTAAAAAACGAGGGAGAAAATGTAAATGTAGATGAGGCTATAGTTGAATTAGAGACTGACAAAGTTAATGTTGAAGTGCCAGCACCCACAAGTGGTGTGATAGAAAAAATTAGCATCAAAGAAGGTCAAACTGTAAATGTCGGCACTCTACTTGGAACTATAAGTCAGTTGAAAAATGCTTCCACGAATGTATCTATCGAAGAAAAAAAATACACACCACCTCCAAAAAAATTAGAAGTTTTTGAAAGAACAAAGAAAGAAGAAGAAGCTAAGTCATTTCAAAAATCTGAGGAGCCTTTAATTTTAACAAATCCCCATGAAGAAAATTTTGCCACAACAAAATCAGAACCAACTTCTAAAACAATTTCACCAGCTGCAAGAAAAATTGCGGTTGAAACTAATATAAATTTAAACGATATAAATGGTTCGGGAAAAAATGGAGTAATTTTAAAAGAAGATCTTTTTGGATTGATGGGTCTAAAACCTAGTCCATCTGTAAGAAAAGTATCTCACGGTCCAGAAGAGAGAATTAAAATGACCAGGTTGAGAATGACTATCGGAAAAAGATTAAAAGAAGCCCAAGAAAACGCTGCGATGCTCACAACTTTTAATGAAGTTGACATGAGTGCAATCATCTCATTGAGGAGTAATCACAAAGAAGAATTTCAAAAAAGATATTCAGCAAAACTTGGTTTTATGTCCTTTTTTGTAAAAGCTTGTGTTGTTGGATTGAAAAACTACCCAGTAGTGAACGCGGAAATTCAGGGAGACGAAATTATTTATAAAAATTATTACAATATCAGTATAGCAGTTGGAACTGATAGAGGCTTAGTTGTGCCAGTTCTTAGAAGTACAGATGAAATGTCTTTTGCAGATATTGAAAAAAATATTACTTTACTAGGAGAAAAAGCCAGAAGTGGAAAAATTGTTATTGAAGATTTACAAGGAGGTACGTTTACGATCACGAATGGAGGAATCTATGGGTCTATGTTATCAACCCCTATTTTAAACCCTCCCCAGTCGGCAGTTTTAGGCATGCATAATATTATTGAAAGACCTGTTGTGATTAATAAAAAAATAGAAATAAGACCAATAATGTATTTAGCTCTTTCCTACGATCACAGAATCATTGACGGAAAAGAAGCGGTTTCTTTTTTAAAAATTGTTAAAGAGTGTCTAGAAGACCCAAGAAGGTTATTTTTAAATTTATAATTATGGAAAATAATTTTGATGTAATTATTATAGGAGGTGGTCCTGGAGGGTATGTTTGCGCTATTAGAGCAGCTCAATTAGGCTTGAAAACTGCGTGCATTGAATCAAGAGGAACACTAGGTGGAACTTGTCTTAACGTAGGATGTATACCATCTAAAAGTCTTTTAAACTTATCTGAGACTTATCACAAAGCTCAAAAAGACTTTAACGCACAAGGAATTGAATTTACTGGCTTAAAACTTAACCTAGATAAAATGATGGCTAACAAGAATAAGTCAGTTCAAGTTTTAACTAAAGGAATTGAATTTTTATTTAAAAAAAATAAAGTAACTTATATTAAAGGTAAAGGTGTTTTGTTTTCTAAAAATGATGTCGTTGTTTATGAGGGAGAAAAAAAAATATCGTATAAATCTAAAAATATCGTTATTGCCACAGGTTCAGGCCCATCATCATTGCCCGGTATGGAAATTGATGAAGAAAATATTATATCCTCAACAGGAGCACTTGCGCTAAATGAAGTACCTAAAAATTTTATAGTAATAGGTGGTGGGTACATTGGATTAGAAATGGGTTCTGTATGGTCGCGTCTTGGATCAAACGTAACCGTTTTGGAATATTTAGACCACATCACTCCTGGAATGGATAAAGAGATTTCATCCGAATTTATGAAAATTTTAACAAAACAAGGGTTTAAATTTAAATTAAACTCAAAAGTCACATCCGTGAGCAACAAAGGTGATCAAGTGGAAGTTACCTTTACAAATAACGAAACATCAAAAGAAGAAAAAATTTTAGCTGACAAAGTTTTAGTTTCGGTTGGAAGAAAACCTTA
>MDTF01008163.1_pt1 | contig 11024 bp, 10 predicted proteins | sample 811191 | NCBI WGS metagenome assembly MDTF01 (sample SAMN05326649, study PRJNA326480) | marine metagenome | isolation source: seawater | place: Southern Ocean | collected 2011
AATAATAAGCTGCACTTAATCCAGATATACCAGCACCAACTACAGCAATTTTCATCTTAATAAATCTTTAGGCTGCTGTGTCTTCGTACTCATCCATTGATGGACATGTACAAAATAAGTTTTTATCCCCATAAACATTATCCACTCTAGAAACTGGAGGCCAATATTTATTTGTTCTTAAAAACTCAGAAGGATAAGCGGCCTCTTCTCTTTCGTATTTATGATCCCACTTGTTTGAAGTTAATTCAACATGCGTATGCGGCGCATTCTTCAATGGATTATCAATTTTATCATATTTACCAGACTTAATTTTATCTATTTCTTCTTTTATTTTTTGAAGTGTTGAACAAAACCTATCTATTTCACTCAAACTTTCACTTTCTGTTGGTTCAATCATCATTGTGCCAGCAACTGGCCATGACATTGTTGGTGCGTGATAACCAAAATCAATTAATCGTTTAGCAATGTCCTCTTCAGTTATCCCTGTATCATTTTTTATTTTTCTAATATCTATAATACACTCATGAGCTACATTACCACTTTTGCCCTTGTATAAGATTGGAAATGAGTCTTTTAACTTATGAGCAATGTAATTTGCATTTAATATAGCAACCTGTGATGCTTTTTTTAAACCTTCGGACCCCATCATTTTTATATACATCCAAGAAATTGACAAAATGCTTGAACTACCCCAAGGTGCAGCAGAAACAGCACCCATTCCTGTTACTGGACCACAATCTTTGATTACTGAATGCTTTGGTAAAAAAATTTCTAAATGTTTTTTGCATGCTATTGGTCCCATACCTGGTCCTCCACCGCCATGAGGTATACAAAAAGTTTTATGCAAATTTATGTGACAAACATCGGGACCAAACTTTCCTGGTTTTGCAATTCCTACTAAAGCATTTAAATTTGCTCCATCCATATAAACTTGTCCACCGTGCTTATGAATAAGATCACATATGTCAGTTATTTTTTCTTCAAATACACCATGTGTTGAAGGATAAGTAACCATTAATGCTGCTAAATTATCTGAGTGTTCTTCTGTTTTATTTTTTAAGTCATCGTAGTCTACATTTCCATGTTGATCACATTTAATAACAACAACTTTCATACCGACCATTTGAGCACTTGCTGGATTTGTGCCATGTGCAGAACTTGGAATTAGACAAACGTTACGATTAGTTTCATTATTTTTCTCATGAAATTTACGTATTACCATTAGACCAGCGAACTCACCTTGGGCACCAGCATTTGGTTGTAATGAAACACCTGAAAATCCTGTGATTGATCTTAACCAGTTTTTTAAGTCTGTGAATAACTCTCTATATCCATCCATTTGTTCTACTGGAGAAAAAGGATGTGGTTGAGAAAATTCTTTCCAAGTAACTGGTATCATTTCTGAAACAGCATTAAGCTTCATTGTGCATGAACCTAAAGCAATCATAGATTTATTTAATGCAATATCAGAGTCCTCTAGTTTCTTTAAATATCTAAGCATTTCTGTTTCAGAATGATAATTATTAAAAACGGGATGACTTAAATAAGTTGAAGTTCTTAATAAATTTTCTGGTAAATTAGATAAATTTTCGTTCATATTTTCTTTTATAGTTTCTGAACAATTAAAAATTTTTAATAATTGATTTGCCCTATAGATATTTTTTCTTTCATCAAAAGAAACTGACAGCATCTCTGAATTTACTTTTCTAATGTTAACATGTTGATCTAGTGCATTTTTATAAATCTTATCTGTTTTATCTAGAGTCTTTACTGTTACTGTGTCAAAGAAATGATTTGAATAAAGTTCATAGCCAGACTGTTTCAGTTTATCTGCAAAATTTTTAGTTAATTGAGATACGCTTTCAGAAATTTTTTTAATACCTTGTGGACCATGATACACAGCATAGGCAGCGGATACTATTGCTAGTAAAGCCTGAGCCGTACAAATATTGCTTGTTGCCTTGTCTCTTCTTATGTGCTGCTCTCTTGTTTGAAGAGCAAGTCTGTAAGCTTTTTTGCCATGTCGATCTACTGAAACTCCAACTATTCTCCCTGGCATTGATCTTTTGTACTCATCTTTTGTAGCAAAGAATGCCGCATGTGGACCTCCATAACCCATTGGGATTCCAAAACGTTGTGAACTACCAACTGCAATATCAGCTCCTAATTCAGCTGGTGTTTTTAGTTTAGCAAGTGCTAACAAATCACATACCAAAACTGCTTTACCTTTTTGCCTATGTATTTTACTTATAGCTTCACTAGGGTCCTTAATATCTCCTAAGGTTCCTGGGTACTGAATAATTCCACAAATAATATCTTCTTTAATATCTTTGTCTTCGTCTCCAACTATTACTTCTAAACCTAATGGCTCTGCTCTTGTTTTGATAACATCTATAGTTTGAGGATGACAGTTTTTTGAAACAAACACTTTTTTAGTCTCAGATTTAGATATTCTATAACTTAGACCCATAGCTTCAGCTGCTGCTGTACCTTCATCTAAAAGAGAGGCATTAGCAATGTCCATACCTGTAAAATCTATTATCATTTGTTGAAAGTTTAATAACATCTCAAGTCGTCCTTGTGCTACTTCAGGTTGGTATGGAGTATAAGATGTATACCATCCTGGATTTTCCAGTATGTTCCTAAGTATTACATATGGCGTGTAGGTACCGTAATAGCCCATTCCTATAAAACTTGAATAAACTTCATTTTTTTTTGATATATTTTTTAATTTTCTAAGTGCTTTATATTCAGAATTAGGATCACCAATATCTAAATCATCTTTAAGAAGAATTTTTTCTGGCACTGTATCTTTTATTAACTCATCAAGATTTTTATACCCTAATTCTTTAAGCATAATATTTTGCTCTTCTACAGATGGACCTATATGTCTTTGAATAAAATCTTTTTGAGCATTCTTTAACATTAATTACCACTTTCTTTTGCAAATTTTTCATATTCTTCTTTATTCATTAGCGATTCTATTTCTGATTTATCTTTAACTTTCAATTTAAAAAACCAAGATTCGTTTTCAGGGTCAGAATTAATTTTACCTGGATCGTCAACAATAGACTGATTATTTTCAACAACTTCACCTGAAATAGGTGTGTATACATCGCTTGCTGCCTTAGTTGACTCTACTACTCCAGCATTTCCATCTTTTACAACTGATGTACCTATTTCTGGAAGTTCTACAAAAACAATATCTCCTAACATTTCCGTTGCATGCTGCGTAATTCCAATCGTTGCAACATCCCCTTCTAGTTTTAACCACTCATGCTCTTTTGAAAATTTAACATCACTCATTTATTTAATCCTTTCACATAGTTTTTTTTATAAAATGGCAAACCACAGATACTTGCTGGGTATTTTTTTCCTCTAACTTCAAGTAAGACTTTAGTATCTTTTTTTGAGAATTCATTTTCCACATATCCCATTGCTACAGGACCGTTTACACTTGGCCCAAATGTTCCACTTGTGATTTTTCCAATTAATAACTCCGTATCATTAAATATCTTAGTATTTTCCCTAGCTATTATTTTACCTTCAGGTTTAATGCCTACCCTCACTTGTTTGACGCCATTCTCTATTTGTCTCGATATAATTTTAGACCCTATAAAACCACCGTTAGAAATTCTCTCTTTAGACATTGCCCACTTAAGATTTGATTCAATTGGTGTTTTTTTTATATCTAGCTCATGTCCATACAAGCATAATCCAGCTTCTAATCTTAATGTGTCTCTTGCGCCAAGACCTATCAATTTTGCTCCTTTATTTATCAACTCTTTAGTAAATTTTTCTGCTAAATCATTATCTATTGATACCTCAAAGCCATCTTCGCCTGTATACCCCGATCTTGTTACAAATGTTTTTTGATTTTCATATTCAAACCAACCACCATTCATAAAGCTTAGTTTGTTGGTATCTTTGAAAACTTTATCTAAAATTTGAGCAGATTTTGGCCCTTGCACCGCTATCAAAGAACGTTTTTCATCTAAAAGCATTTTATATTTATTTTTGAGTAATTGATTTAAAATATTAAGATCATTTATTTTGCACGCAGCATTTAAAATTATAAGAAACCCGCCCTCTATTTTCGTAATTATTAAATCATCATAAATTCCAGCATCATCATTCATTAAAAAACTATATTTAGAATGATTAAGTTTTAAATTTGTTAAATCTAAAGGAAAAATTTTTTCTAGATCTTGTGTTAAAGTGCCTTCTCCATAAATAAATAATTGACCCATATGTGAAACATCAAAGACACCAGCTTGATTTCTGGTAAACTTATGCTCTTCAATAATGCCTTCTTTATATTGAATGGGCATCTCATAGCCTGCAAATTCTACAAATTTAGCTTGGTATTCATGATGTAATTTATTTAAAGATGTTTTTTTTATTTTCACATTAACTCTTTCTACCCATCTGTATATTTGCCTGAGAGTTTTGCTCCTTCGGCGAGAATTTAATCTCTTTCCAGAGTTAATATGCTTCGGTCCATTTGCCTGAGAGTTTCCTGGGTGGTTGCTCCTTCGGCGCTACTAAAACTTGTAGTCTCTCCCGTTGCCATATAATCTAGTAACTATCTAAAGATGTCAATGAGAAATACTTTTTTTACTCTTAATAAATAATGAATAAAACTGTAATAAAACAGCAAAAAGAATAATTCCACCTCCAATTAAACCAAACTTTGAAAGTCTTTCACTGACAAATAAAAAAGCCCAAATAGGTCCCAAAACAGATTCAGATAACATTATAACTCCAACCATAGCAGAAGGTGTTGTTCTTGCACCAATTGTTATAAATATAAATCCGAAACCTACTTGAAAAAAACCAGCTAAAAAACCTAAAAATATATCGTGAGGAGAAATCATTATTTTAGTTGAAAGTAAAAAACCAACTACGCAAGAGAAAATTCCAGCTACAAATTGTGCTGGTACCATATCCACATTAGGAAATTTTCTTACAATCATAATTAAAACGGCAAAAGTTATCGGCATTGCAAATGCTGCTAGATTTCCAGACATTTCTCCTGGTGTTAAAGACTTTCCAACCATTAAGAAAACACCTGATATGGCTAATATAATTGATGCTAAAGTTAATATTGAAATTTTTTCTTTTAAAAAAAAATAGCCAAAAATTGCTAAAAATAATATCTGTAAAGATATAATAAAATTTGTATTCGCTACAGTCGTATTATACATGGCAAAAACATATCCACAAAAACCAAATGATAAAATTATTCCACCAATAATGCCAGGTAGACCAGAATCGTAAAAAGCTTTGAAAGTTTTTTTTTTATAACTAAGAACTAAAAAAGTGAGTACTGTTAAAGAAAAAAATAAAGATCTCCAGAATAGAATTTGCCACAAGGTTGCTCCATCAAAAGATTTTACTATTAAACCACCAAAACTTAAACTTAATGCTCCTAAAAAAATTAACAAAGGTCCAGGTAAGTTTTTTATAAAATTCATTAAAATTGAGAAACTAAATTTTGAGTTTCCATGTCATATAACTTAAATAAAGTTTCTGCATTTAATAATTCAATTTCTTTAAATTTAATTTTAGAACCTGAAGGTAATTGCACTAATCTGTCATAATCAGCACTTATTACAACACCAATTTTTGGATATCCTCCAATAGTCCCATGGTCTGAAAGCATTATGATAGGGTTACCATCAGCAGGGATTTGGATTACTCCTTTTAGCAATCCTTCAGATTTAATATTAGTATTAACAATGTTTTTAATTTTTTGACCCTCTAATCTCATCCCCATTCTGTCTGATAATTTTGAGACTATAAATTCTTTTCCAAAAAAAATTTTTTTTCCTTCGTCAGAAAAATAATCAAAATTCGTTCCCTTTATAACTCTTATTTTTTCTATTTTCGTATTGATATAGTTTGATTTTTTTTTTGATTGACTGCATCTTATTTTTGAAATTTCGATTTTTTGACCATTACTTAATGCTTTTCCATTATTGGATCCAATATTTGCTTTTGTGTTTACAGAACAACTGCCCCACTGGAATTTTAAATTAAATTCACCACTAATTGCCAAATAACCATAAACAGATTTATTTGTTGATAAGATGTCTATTTCATCACCATCTTCAATTATATAACTTTCATAACATCTTCCTTCAACTTCACTTTTCTTTTTTCTTAATTTAAAAATTACATCTCCTGTAATTGCAAAATTAATTTTATCTCCATAATATCTTAATAAAGGACCTTGGTAAGCAAATTCTAAAACAGGTGCTGTTAAATCATTCTCAACTAAACTGTTAGCTATCAAAAAAATTCTATTATCCATCGCTCCACTAAAAGGAATACCTATATGATATAAATTATTTCTTCCATTGTCTTGAAATGTTGTGTTTATACCTGGCCTCATTACCTGGAAATAATTTTTACTCATTGTAATTTTTATACTCCTCTATACTTATTTTTTTAAATTTAATTTTATCACCTGGATTAATTAAATTCGGTTCTACTTCTTTGGAATTGTCGAACACTTTAAGAGGCGTGTTACCAATTATATTCCACCCACCCGGACTCTCAAAGGTGTAAATATTTGCAAATTGTTCTGCTAATCCTACTGCCCCTCTTGGTACTCTTACCCTGGGAGTCTCTAATCTTTCAACTCTTATTTGTTTATCAATGTCACCTAGAAAAGGCATACCTGCAATAAATCCTGTCATATAACAAAAATATTCTTTTTCAAAAAAATTTTGTAAAATTTGATCTCGATATAAATTCAGTTTTTTTTCTAATCTTTTAAAATCTAAGGAAAAAGAGTCGTCACAACAAACTGGTATATCAATTTTTTTTTCTGATAAATTAATTGATTGATCAATATTAATATTCTCTAATTTTTTTTTAATATCTTTAAAATTTGTCTTTTTTAAATCAAATGAAATAATCAATTTATTATATGATGGTGTAAGATTGTTGATTCCTTCAATATTTTTTCTTTTTAAACTTTGGAAATATTTAATTACATTCAAATTTGTTTCTTTATTTACTTCATCACCAAAGTCACAGTACAAAGCTGCATCACCAAGATTTGATATATTTTTAATCATATAATGTTATATTAATTTATTGTTATCATGGAAATTAATATAAATTGTGATTTAGGAGAAAAATCTAAACTTCATTCTAATAAATATGACCCTGATTTACTTGAAATAGTTAATTCTGCAAATATTGCGTGTGGTTATCATGCTGGTGATGAAGAAACAATGAATCAGGTTGTTAAAATATCAAAAAATAATGGTGTAAGCATTGGTGCCCATCCATCTTTTAAAGATCTTAAAAATTTTGGAAGAAAAAGAATTAATCTTTCTCCTATTGAAATTAGAAAATTATTAATTGATCAATATGAAATCTTACAAAAAATTGCCACCAAGCATGGTCAAATAGTAACTCATATTAAGCCTCATGGTGCTTTAAATAATATGGCTTGTGAAGATATTGAGTTGGCAACAACTATAGCAAAGGTAATAAATGAACTAAATAAAGACATAATTTATTTAGTTCCTACTGGATCAAAAATGCAGGAAGCGGCAAAAAAATTTGATATGAAAATTGCATGTGAAATTTTTGCAGATAGAAATTACGAAGATGATGGAAATTTAGTTTCTAGAAAAAAACCTAATGCATTAATTACAAGTTCTGATGAAGCAAAAAAACATGTTTTGAGGATGGTTGAAAATCAGTCTCTTAATTGTCACAGTGGAAAACAGATACCTTGTGAAATAGACTCTGTATGTATACATGGAGATAGTGAAAGTGCATTATCTATAGCAAAATCAATTAAAAATATTTTGATTGATAATGGACTTAAATTAAAACCCTTAAACTTAATGGAGAAATTTATTCGATGATTATAAAAACTTTTTTAACCTTTTTTATATTATTTTTATTTACTATAAATTCTTATTCAGCTGGATCGAGTGATAGTGGCTCAAGCAAAATTAAAACAAATTACGATAAAGCAGTATCCTATATTAAGTCTGCAAAAAATTTTGAAAAAAAAGGTAAAACTAAAAAAGCTAATAAAAAATATGAAAAAGCTTTAAGCCTTTTAATTAAATCTAACAAAAAAAAACCAAATACACCTGACACCCTTAATTATCTTGGGTTTACCACACGAAAACTGGGAGATTATAAGAATGGTGAAAAATATTATTTAGAAGGACTTGCGATAGAACCAAATCATATAGGAATTAATGAATATTTAGGGGAGCTTTATGTTGTAACTAATAGAATAGCTCTTGCAAAAGATAGGTTAAAAGTATTAGAAAATTGTAATTGCGAAGAGTATGATGATTTAAAAGAAATTATAGCTGGAACAAAAAAATCTAAATACTAAAAAAAATGGTACATACAATTAAACCTAATAAAAATATTATAAAATTATCTTGATTGAAGAACTTATAATTTTAACTCAGATCATCTTTATAGATATCATTTTGGCAGCTGATAATGCAATCATTATTGGTTTAATTGCTGCTAACTTTGTTCCAAAAAACAGAAAACAAATCATTTTATGGGGTGTTGCTGGCTCCCTAGTTTTTAAAATTATTTTTGCACTTTTTGCAACTTATTTATTTGAATATTATTTCATAAAAATTTTAGGTGGCCTTCTTTTAATTTGGATTGTTAATGATTTACGTAAAGATTTAGTTGAAATGGAAAATAAGATTAAATCTCCAGCAAAAAAATCTAATGAGCCCTCTTATATTCAGAGTATATATAAAGTTTTACTTGCTGACATTACAATTAGTTTTGACAACGTAATTGGAGTGGTTGGTGCTGCTAAAGGGTACTTTGGCTACATGATATTTGGGTTAGTTTTGTCGGTAGTTCTTACGGGTGCACTAGCCACATATTTGGCAAATTATATACAAAAGCATATGTGGATTGCTTACATAGGGTTAATCTTTATTCTAACTATTGCTTTGCAGCTAATAATTGGTGGACTGAATGACTTTGGCGTTTTGTCAATTAATGAAACTTTTAAAAAATATTTTTAAATTTAAATAAATTGCCTTTAAAACATTTGTTAATTTTGCTTTTTATAGCAGTTGTACATGGAAGTGCGTTCCCTATTACAAAATTAGTTCTAAATGACTCTGTGCCACCTATACTAATGGCATCTCTTAGAATGGGAATAGTGTTAATTTTACTAATACCCTTTTGGAGGTTTAAGATACCAGCAAAAAAATATATTCCATCACTAATAGCTTTTTCAATCTCTATGGGAGTTATGGTCTATGTATTTATGACTTTATCTCTCTATTACTCATCAATAATATCTCCTGTAATTGTAGGTTCGCAGTTAGCTATACCTTTTGGAATTCTGGCGAGTGCTATCATGTTAGATGAAAATATAAGTAAGAAAAAATGGATCTTAATCTTTACTTCTTTTTTTGGTATTTTAGTAATATTTTTTGATCCCAATTTAGCAAATAATTTTTTGGGATTGTTTTTTGCAAGCTTGATGGCTTTATCTTTTGCTTTAGCCCAAGTTTATTCAAGACAATTGAGAAATTTGGATGTCAGTTTAATCAATGCTTTTACAGGTTTATTTGGTTTTATAATTTTGATAATTATCTCTCACTTTATTGAAGGTGATACAATTTTAAATATCTTATCGATCAATTTAAACTCTTGGTTTTTGATTTCATATCAAGCAATTGTCGTTTCTCTAGGTGCTCATTTACTGATGTTTTACTTATATAAATTTTATACTGTCGGGCAAATTTTTCCGTCCTACTCTCTGTTTCCAATTTTTGGAATAGCGCTGACCTTTTTAATATTTGATGAAGTTCCTAGCATTTTGTTCCTTGTTGGTGGCATAATTGTCATTAGTTCGGTCTTTTTGCTCCATAAAATAAGATAATTTACTCATTGAAATATTAGATAATTCATAATTTAATTAGTTTTTATAAATTATTAACAATCAAAGAGGAAAACAATGAAAAAAATATTTATTGCTGCAATCATGTTTGTATCTACTTTTACAACAAACACATTTGCAGATGGACATGCGATTAAAATGGGAATTATTTTAGGATTTACTGGTCCTATTGAATCTTTAACACCAGCAATGGCCGCATCTGCAGAGCTTGCGTTTAAAGAAGCTTCTGATTCTGGTTCGTTATTAGGTGGAAAAGAAATTAAAGCAATAAGAGCAGACTCAACTTGTGTTGATTCAGCAGCAGCAACTACAGCGGCTGAAGGTCTTATTGGACAAGGCGTTGTAGCTATTATGGGTGCTGACTGTTCTGGAGTAACTGGTGCTATTGCAACAAATGTTGCTGTACCAAATGGTGTGGTAATGATTTCACCATCTGCAACTTCTCCTGGTTTAACTGAATTAGCTGATAAAGGATTGTTCTTTAGAACAGCACCATCAGACAAAAGAGGTGGTCAAGTTTTAGCCGATGCAACTAAAGATAAAAGAATTAAAAGTGTGGCGATCACTTATACGGCTAATGACTATGGAAAAGGTTTAGCAGATATGTATAAACTTGGTCTTGAGTCACATGGCATTAAAGTCACTGCTGAACTTAAACATGAAGATGGAAAAGCTGATTACTCATCTGAAGTAGCTACTTTAGCTTCAGCTGGTGGAGATGCACTTGCTGTACTTGGTTATTTAGATCAAGGTGGTAAAGGTATAATCCAAGCTTCTTTAGACTCTGGAGCCTTTGATACATTTGTGCTTGGTGATGGAATGGTTGGACAATCACTCGTAGATACATTTGGAAAACAACTTAAAAAATCTATAGCAACAAGACCTGGATCGACGGGCAAAGGGGCAAATATATTCGCATCAGTTGCTGGAGCAGTAAATATAGATCCAGACGCACCTTATACAGCTTCATCATATGATGCTGCTGCTTTACTTGTTCTTGCAATTCAAGCAGGCGGATCAGCTGATAGAGCCTCTATTGCTAAAAATGTAATGGTAGTTGCTAACGGTCCTGGAACTAAAATTTATCCAGGTG
>MDTF01009650.1_pt1 | contig 11021 bp, 12 predicted proteins | sample 811191 | NCBI WGS metagenome assembly MDTF01 (sample SAMN05326649, study PRJNA326480) | marine metagenome | isolation source: seawater | place: Southern Ocean | collected 2011
ACCCAGCAATCATTGCTAGTAAAATTATGTCTATAAAGCCAAAATTGTTACTCATTATTTGATAAATATACATTAATAATATAATTTTGTAAGGAGCAAATGAACTCACTTTTAATCTTAATTCTTGGTTTACCAATTTTAGAAATTACACTTATGATTAAAATCGGACAACAAATTGGAGCCTTTAATACAATTTTAATAATCTTTTTTACTGCGATTGTTGGAATTTACTACGCAAAAATTGAGGGATTAAATACCATTAAATTAGGTATGGTTAATCTCTACAAAAATAAGATACCCTTTTATGAAATATTATCTGGAGCATCAATTGCTATAGCCGCTTTTTTACTTATTTTACCAGGTTTTATTTCAGACACGGTTGGCTTCTTTTTCCTTATCCCTTTCACAAGAAAAATAATAATAAATTTATGGCTTAGAAACAAATATAAAAAATCTCCACAAAATGAAACAAATATTATAGATGCTGAAATAATCGACGAAAAAAAAGAAAAAGATGAATTATAAAATAGTCGCTAAATATATTAAAGATTTAAAATTTGAAATACCAAGTCCTAAAGTTTTTTTTTTATTAGAAAAGAATATATCAAACTATAAAGTTAATATTGACATTAAAAGCAACCAATTTAAAGATCATGTGATTGAAGTCGAGACAACACTTTCTCTAAATCCCAACACAAGTGATTTTGAAAAAATAAATACTAAAATAGTCTTTTCTACTATTATTGAAATCGATGGAGATCTAAATAATAAAAATTCTTTGGAAGAAATTATTTTAATTAAAGTTCCTAATGAAATTTATCCTGAGATTAGAAACTTATTTGTTTTGTTGTTTGAAAAATCAGGATTTAATAAAATTAAAATTGAAAAAAGTATTGATTTTAAAGAACTTTATCTAAAGAGAACTATTCAGTAATAATTTTTTTTAAGTTCTTTTTTTAAAAAATTTTTATGTAATTCAATTTCTTCACTTGTAGGTTCAACAACTATTTTACAATAATTTTTTTTTATATTAGTCCTGTTTTTTGAATCAGTTTCTAGTTTTTCATCTGAAAAAATGAGTTTGGGTTCTTTTGCATCTAACAAATTTATATAAACCTCTCTCAAGAGCTCACAATCCAAAAGAGCGTTGTGCTTTGTTCTTCTAGATAAATCTATATTAAATCTTCTGCAAAGCGCGTCTAGTGAGTTAGATGTCCCTGGAAATTTACCTCTTGCCACATCAAGACTATCAATTATGTTTTCTCTTATAATTTCTTTTTTTTTAACTAGTTTTAGTTGATAATTAAGAAAGCCAACATCAAAAGATGCGTTATGTATTATAATTTTTTTGCCCTTTATAAATTCCAAAAATTCATCTGCAACATTGGCAAAAATTTCTTTGTTTTTTAAAAAATCTGTTGAAAATCCATGAATTTTAAACGCTTCTTCCGGTACAGCTCTTTCGGGATTTAATATTTTATGAAAAATTTTATTTGTAGGTGTTAGATTGCACGTTTCAATACACGCAATTTCTACCATTCTGTGCTTGTCGTGAACTGACAGCCCAGTTGTTTCTGTGTCTAAAAAAATCTCATTCATAGTTTTTTATAAATCTTTTCACATTTTTTTTTAAAGTTGCCAAAGAATAATTATTAATAATTGTGTAATCAGAAATATTTTTTTTTAGTTTAAAAGAAAGTTGTCGATTATCTAATAATTTAAATGTTTTTTTATCACCTTTTTTTTTAAGATATCTTTTCAATCTTAGATTTTTATTTGCTCCAACAAAGACTATCTTGTCAAAATATTTATTTAATTTACTTTCTATCAACAGTGGTATTTCTAGAAATAACATTTTATTTTTTTTTCTTATGAAGTCTGTCATCTCTTTTCGAACAAAAGGATGAACAATATATTCTAGCTTGGAAAGATTGTTTTTATTTTTTTCTAAAATTTTTTTTATTTGATTTTTAATTTTTTTTTTACTGTCTAATTTAAATTTTTTTATTAAAATTTTATTAAATTTTTTTTTTTTATATAAGTTGGAAACAACTTTGTCGGCACTAAATATTGGATATTTTTTCCCAGCCATTAAATTAGTAACAGTGGTTTTGCCAGAAGCTATTGAGCCTGTGATGCCAAAAATAATCATCTTATCTCTAATATTATTTTTTTTTCTATTTCTTTATCGATTTCTGGCTGAACTTTATTCCAAATAAAGAATGATTTTTGACCTTGATACATAAACATCTCTAAACCATTAAAAGTTTTAGACTCTTTTTTTTTGAAATTTTTAATCATTCTTGTTTCTAATGGATTGTATATAACATCATAATAAATTGCTCCAAATTTAATTTTTCTAAATTCTTTTTCAAAATCATTTCCACCTTTCATGCCCAAGCTAGTAGTGTTAATAATAATGTCCATATTTTCTACTACATCACTTACACTTTCCCATGGAACAACATCAATTGAAGAGAAATTTTTCTTTATGTTTTCTGCCTTTTGCATTGTTTTGTTGCTAATGAATATTTGTTTGACGTTTGCTTTGCTTAAGCAATAAACTACGGAAGGTGTTACGCCTCCCGCACCTAACACAAGTGCTTTTTTATTTGTTAGATCCACTTTTTTAATTTGGTCTATGAATGATTTGTTAAAACCATAAACATCGGTATTTTCACCAATCACTTTATTATCTTTGTTCAGATAAATCGTATTTACCGAGTGTGTTTCCTTGGCCTCGTTAATAATAGTGTCTAAAAACGGAATTACTGCCTGTTTGTATGGAGTAGTTACGTTGATTCCTTCCAACTCTTTTTTCCTAATTTTATTTATAATACTTTCGACCTGACTCTCATCGATCTCTAACAAAGAGTAGTGCGCATTAATTTTATATTTATTAAACCAAAAATTGTGAAGGGTTGGTGATTGTGAATGAGATAATGGCTTCCCAATAATACCATATTGTTTTTCAATCATTTAATTAATTTAATATAGTCGATTATCTGCTTAATAGGCAAGCCCATGATGGAGTCTCTATTGCCTTTGACGGATTCGAATAGCTCAAGCCCGCCTGCTTCTATTTGATAAACGCCGTACGCTAACAGCGTTTCTGTTTTTATTTTTTTTAAATAATTACTAATTTCATTATCAGAAAGTTTTTTCATTTTCAGCTCTGATTGATCAGTAAAATTCCATATCATGGCCCCATTTTTGGAAATACATACTGAGGTTATCAAATAATGTAATGATCCATTAAGTTTATTTAGTATTTTAAACGCCTCTTCTCTACTGCTGGGCTTGTTAATTAACTCATTGTTTAGACTTATAACGCTGTCTGCCCCTAATACAATTTCATCTGGATATTTATTGCTTATTTTCGTGGATTTAAGTTCTGCTAAATTTTTTGAAACTAGCTCAGGATTAGCTCCAACTGCTAACAGTGAGTCTTTAACTTGATCTTCATCTACATTTGAAGGAATAACCGTACAAGATAAATTATTGTCATCTAAAATTTTTTTTCTAACTTCACTTCTAGATGCTAAAATTATTTTCATTTCTTTAGCTTTTTTTTTATATCAAATATTTTAATTACAGTAGCAGCAGTTTCTTCAACAGATTTTCTTGTTACGTCGATGACAGGCCATTCATATTTTTTAAAAAGTTTTTTTGATTCTTCGATCTCTTTTTTTATAAAATCTAGATCAGAATAATTTGGAATATTTGCTTCTCTCATGATTTCAAGTCTGTTCTTTCTAATATCAGATAATCGATCTGCTTCAACAACTAAACCGATTACACAGAGATTGTTGTTATCTTCTTTTAAAATATCTGGAATTTTTTGCGCACCAACAAGGGGTATATTTAAAGTTTTATATCCTTTGTTCGCCAAATAAATAGACGTTGGAGTTTTGCTAGTTCTGCTAACCCCCAGCAAAACAATATCAGCATTTTCCACATCTTCAATCTTCATTCCATCATCGTGAGAAATAGAAAATTGTAAGGCCTCAATTTTATTATAATATTCATCATCTAAAACATGTTGAGCGCTGGGTATATGCGCTGGTTTTTGTTTTATTAACTTTGAAAAATTAAGTATTAAATTACCTAGAATATCAAAGCAGGGTATGTTTTTTTTTCTACATTCTTGCACTATGTATTTGTCTAATTTTGCTTCGACAACAGTGTATAAAATTATAGCGTTTGCTTTGTTTTCACACTCTTTTATAATTTTATCAATTTGTTGCTCTGTTCTAGTAAAGACATATTCTCTCTTTTCATAATTAAAATTTAAAAACTGAGATTTTAATGCAAGGAATAGTCTGTCTAATGTTTCTCCTGTAGAATCTGAAATTAAGTTAATATGGTGTTTATGTCTCATAGGTAATCCTGTTAATAATTTAATTATAACCTCTTGTTATACATTTAAGGTTTTATAACAAAAAACTTTTCCACAATGATTAACAAGTTTTCAAGTTTTTGTTAGTTGTTAATAATTAGTAAAAAAATTTACTTATAGGTGAATAACTTAACCATTTTACAATTTTATCTGAATAAAAATATTTTTCCTGAGGGACAAGTTGTTAAAAACTATGTATAAATAGTTATTTCACCAACCAACATGACCTATATCAAATAATATTCTTTTAAATATATTATTATATTTATGACTAAACTAACAAACTGTATATTAAACAAAGATCCATCTTGTGTCCCAGTGTGGTTTATGAGACAAGCAGGAAGATATCTCCCTGAATTCAGAAATATAAGATCTAAAAACAAAAATTTTATTAAATTATGTTTGAATAGTAATCTAAGTTCAAAAATTACATTACAACCCATGGAAAGATTTAGATTAGATGCTGCTATTATTTTTTCAGATATTTTAATGGTTCCTTATAGTCTTGGTCAAAAAGTGAAATTTGAAAAAAATATAGGACCTAAATTATCTTTATTTAATTTAAAAAATTTTCAAAGTAATAAAAAAAAAGATTTTACTGGAAAACTTAGGCCAGTATACGAAGCTATAAAAAAGACTAGGAAAAATTTAAATAAAGAAAAATCTTTAATTTCTTTTATAGGAGCTCCATGGACACTTATCGTTTATATGTTTGGCTTAAAAAAAGATAAAAACACAATAGATATTAATAAATTAAAAAAATCAGAATCTGATATTAAAATAGTTCTGGAAAAAATAGTTGATTTCCTTTGTGTTCACATTGATAATCAGATTAAGGCAGGAGCTGATACTGTTCAAATATTTGATTCCTGGGCAGGTTTAATACCACAGGAAAATTTATTTAATTATTGTTATAAACCAAATAAAAAAATCGTAGATTTTTGTAAACAAAAAAAAATACCAGTTATTTGTTTTCCTAAAGGTATAAAAAAAAAATATCTTGAATTTGCAAAAATTGTTAACCCGGATTGTTTGAGTTTAGACTATGAAATAAATCCTAATTGGGCCAGAACAAACCTAAACAATTATTGTCTTCAAGGTGGTTTAGATCCTAAAATCTTGTTTGAAAAAGAAGACGTGATTTTTCGCGCGGTGGATAAATATTTAAATGCCTTTAAAGGTCATCCCTATATATTTAATCTTGGACACGGCTTGTTGCCAGAAACAAACCCAGAGGTTTTACAAAAATTAATTGATAGAGTTAATAATTTCAAATGAGAAAAGCTGTCATTTTATTTAATTTAGGAGGGCCAGATAGCCTCGATGCTGTTCAGCCCTTTTTGTTTAATTTATTTAATGATCCAGCGATAATTAGTTTACCAAAAATATTTAGATATCCTCTTGCTAAGTTTATTTCCAAAAAAAGAGCTCCTATCGCAAAAGCGATATATGCAGAAATGGGTGGTAAATCTCCAATTTTAGAAGAAACAAAAAAACAAGCAAATGCAATAGAGAGAACTTTGAAACAGGAAAAGGATGAATATAAATGTTTTATTGTAATGAGATGTTGGAATCCACGTGCAACTGAAGTTGTAAAAAAAGTTAAGAAATATAATCCCCAGAAAATTATTTTACTTCCGCTTTATCCTCAATATTCGAATGCGACATCTGGCTCTTCTATAAAAGAATGGACGGATATTTGTAAAAAAGAAAATCTTAATACTGAAACTAAAACCATCTGTTGTTACCCAACTGAAGAAAATTTTATTTTATCATATGCTAGTTTAATTAGGGAAAAAATTAATTTAAACAAATTGTCAGAAACAATTTTAATTTTCTCAGCACATGGTTTGCCAGAAAACAAAATTAAACAAGGAGATCCCTATCAGTGGCAAGTTGAAAACACAGTTGACCATCTAGTAAGGAAGTTATCAATAACAAATTTAAATTATATCTTAAGCTACCAAAGCCGAGTTGGACCATTAAAATGGATAGGGCCCTCTACTGAAACAGTTATTAAAGAAGAGGCAAAAAAGCAAAAAATTATAATAGTTGTGCCTGTTGCTTTTGTTTCAGAACATTCTGAAACACTGGTCGAGCTGGACATTGAATATAAAAAGCTAGCAGTAGAGAATGGATCTAAAGATTACGTGCGTGTTCCTGCCGTTACTGTAAACAAAGATTTTATTAATTCTTTAAAATCTAGCATTCTTTTAGCTAGTAGTGGAAATCAGTTTACATCGTCTATAAAGTGTCCTGATAAATTTAAAAAATGTCCAAGGTTTCAAAATTTATAAAAAATGAATTATTATCTTTTATTTAAGTCGCTTCATTTAATTTCTGTAATTTCTTGGATGGCAGGCTTACTTTATTTACCCAGATTATTTGTTTATCACGCAGAGACGAGAAGTGATAACAAAATTAAAAAAACATTTAAGACTATGGAGAGAAGACTTTTTTTTTATATTATGAATCCAGCGATGATTTTATCTTGGTTCTTTGGGATTTTATTAATCTTAACTATAGGGACAGAAAGTCTTACTTATTTATGGCTTCAGTTAAAATTAGTAATGGTAATATTTTTGACCACCTATCATTTTTTTCTTTTTTATTGCCTCAAAAGTCTCAGGCAAAATAACAGTAAATATTCTTCTAGATTTTATAGAATAATAAACGAGGTTCCCACTTTACTTCTAATAAGCATTATATTTGTTGTTGTTTATAAACCATTATAGGGCTTGAAATCTTGCTGAAAACACCTATATATCTATTACTACACACCTCAAAGATCAAACAATCCTATGAACCTACAAGAATTAAAAAAACGAAATCCTGCGGAGCTTATTGCGCAAGCTGAAAAACTTGGCATTGAAAATCCTAGCACTTTACGAAAGCAAGAAATCCTTTTTGCTATATTAAAAAAACTAGCAGAGAAAAACGAACAGATTACAGGCCAAGGAGTATTGGAACTTTTGCCAGATGGTTTTGGGTTTTTAAGAGCTATGGAGTCCAATTACTTGCCAGGTCCAGATGACATTTATGTTAGTCCAAGTCAAATCAGAAGATTTGGCTTAAGAACAGGAGACACAGTAGAAGGAGAAATAAGATCACCCAAAGATGCAGAAAGATATTTTGCCCTACTCCAAGTAAATAAAATTAACTTTGAAGAACCAGAAAAAGGAAGAAATAAAATTGCTTTTGATAATCTAACGCCACTTTATCCTAATAAAAAAATTACACTAGAAGTAGAAGCTGATAAAGCTGAAAAGAAACCAGACAATACGGCAAGATTAATTGATCTAGTTAGTCCTATCGGAAAAGGCCAACGAGCTTTAATTGTATCGCCCCCACGTGCCGGGAAAACTATAATTTTACAAAATATCGCGCAATCAATTACAACAAATCACCCAGAATGTTATTTGATGGTACTGTTAATTGATGAAAGGCCTGAGGAAGTCACTGACATGCAAAGATCAGTAAAAGGTGAGGTTGTTAGCTCGACTTTTGATGAACCGGCTTCACGTCATGTTGCTGTAGCTGAAATGGTAATTGAGAAAGCAAAAAGGTTAGTCGAACATAAAAAAGATGTGGTAATTCTTTTAGACTCAATTACAAGACTTGGAAGGGCTTATAATGCTGTTATTCCTAGTTCTGGAAAAGTATTAACCGGTGGTGTTGATGCTAATGCACTGCAAAGACCCAAAAGATTTTTTGGTGCTGCTAGAAATATTGAAGAGGGAGGCTCGCTCACAATTATTTCTACTGCCCTTGTAGATACCGGTTCAAGAATGGACGAGGTAATTTTTGAAGAATTTAAAGGTACAGGAAACTGTGAATTGATTCTTGATAGAAAAGTTGCTGATAAACGAATTTACCCTGCACTTGACATCACCAGATCTGGCACGAGAAGAGAAGAACTTCTTTTCCAAAAAGACGACTTATCTAAAATGAATGTTTTAAGAAGAATAATCAGCCCCATGGGAACTATGGATGGGATAGAGTTTTTGATTTCAAAACTTAAAAACACAAAGAATAATGCAGATTTTTTTGAGTCTATGAACAAGACCAACTAATTTTTAACCTTTTACAATCTACATCTGTGTTATTAATAAAATAAACATGAATATTTATGCACTTTCTTCTGGCAGAGGGCCTTCTGGAATAGCGATAATTAGACTGTCAGGTAAAGACGCATTAAATATATCAGAATTGATAACTCAAAAAAAAAATTTAAAATCTAAAGAAATAAACCTCTGCAAATTCTACAATCCATCAAACAATACTTTAATAGACGAAGGATTGTTATTGTCTTTTCCTTGCCCAAATAGCTTTACAGGTGAGGATTTAGTCGAATTCCACATACACGGCAGTAACGCAGTAATTTCATACTTTTTAAAAGTGTTATCTGAACAAGATAATTGCAGATTAGCAGAAGCAGGTGAATTTACTAAAATAGCTTTTCAAAACAATAAAGTCGACCTCATCGAAGCTGAAAGTATTGGCGACTTGATACACTCTGAAACCGAATTACAAAGATTACAAGCTTTAAAGTTAGTACAGGGAAATGCATCAAAGTATTACAACGAACTAAGAGAAAAACTTATTAAATCTTTAGCATATATAGAGGCTAAAATTGATTTTGCAGAAGATGATTTACCAGAAAGCGTTTTAAAAGAAGTTCAGAATTCAATTAGAGAAGTGTACACAGATATAAAAAAAATTCTAAAAAGTCACGACATAGGAGAAAAAATTAGAGATGGATTTAAGGTTTCTATAGTAGGAGAGGTAAATTCTGGAAAGTCATCACTCCTTAATTTGTTGTCCAAGAGAGATGCAGCAATTGTCTCTGCCGAAAAAGGAACTACCAGGGACGTTATAGAAGTTTATCTAAATATTGATGGTTATCCAGTTATATTAGCTGATACGGCAGGAATACGAAATTCTGAAAATGAGATCGAAAAAAAAGGAATTTCACTAGCCATTAACAAATCAAAAGAATCTGATTTAAATTTAATCATGATCGACAATTCCTCTAAAAGTATAGACCCAAAAATTAAAAATTTGATAAACGAAAATTGTATTGTTGTTTTAAATAAATCTGATGTCGATAGTAAACAAAATCATAATTTCAAGAACGTAGAAATAGTACTAATTTCCGTTAAAAATAATCAAAATATTACCCAGTTAATAACCAAAATCAAAAAAAATTTAAGCTCTAAATTTACAACATCAAATACTGTTTTGGTAACAAGAGAGAGACACAGAGTTAAACTAATCGACTGCCTAAAAGAAATAGATAATTTTCTTAAAAAAGACCAAAACAAGGATATTGAGATGGCAGCAGAAGATCTTAGATTAGCAACCAGACATCTTGGTAGTATAGTTGGAAAAGTAGATGTTGAAGAAATTCTAGGTTCTATTTTCAAAGATTTCTGTATAGGTAAATAATTTAAATTAGATCTTGTAAATTTTTTTTAGAGTAATACATTTAGCTAATGATTGATAAGAGCTATGATGTAGTAGTTATTGGTGGTGGGCATGCCGGGTGCGAAGCAGCAGCAGCATCTGCCAGAATGAACGTCAATACTGCACTTTTTACACATAAAATAGAAACTATAGGAGAGATGTCATGTAATCCAGCTATTGGTGGCTTAGGCAAAGGACATCTTGTAAGAGAAATAGACGCTCTTGATGGTGTAATGGGTGTTGTAACTGACAAGTCTGGTATTCAATTTAGACTATTGAACAGAAGCAGAGGTCCAGCCGTAAGAGGACCAAGGACTCAATCAGACAGGGCTCTTTACAAAATGCATATGCAAAAAATTTTATTAAATTATAAAAACCTAACCGTAGTAGCGGATCCCGTGATTAAGTTTTTGTTTGATAACGAAACTGATAAAGTTATAGGATTTATCTGTGAGAGTAAAAAAAAAATCTTATGTAAGCAACTTATCTTAACTACTGGCACTTTTTTAAATGGTTTAATACACATTGGTCAAAAGCAAATCCCAGCTGGACGATATGATGAAAAGCCTTCAACAGGTCTAAGTGAACAACTAAAAAAATATAACATTAAACTTGGCAGATTAAAGACAGGAACACCACCACGGCTAGATGGTACAACTATCAATTACGATCAAATAGAAATGCAAGCAGCAGACCCTGACCCTTATTTCTTTTCTTTCTTAACCAATAAGTTGAGTAATAAACAAATCTCATGTGGCGTTACTCACACTAACAGTGAAGTACATAAAATAATAAATGAAAATATACATCATAGCGCTATGTACTCTGGCAACATTAAAGGTGTTGGCCCAAGATATTGCCCGTCTATAGAAGATAAAATAGTAAAATTTAGAGAAAAACAACAACATCAAATTTTTCTTGAGCCTGAAGGATTAAACGACAATACTGTTTACCCAAATGGTATATCGACCTCACTCCCTGAAGACATTCAGCTTCAATTTTTGAGTAAAATCAAGGGTTTAGAGGAGGTTAAAATGGTTAGAGCTGGATATGCAATAGAGTATGATTACGTTGATCCAAGGGAACTAAATTCGACATTAGAGACAAAAAAAATTAAGTCTCTTTTTTTAGCAGGACAAATAAATGGAACAACGGG
>MDTF01011148.1_pt1 | contig 11020 bp, 11 predicted proteins | sample 811191 | NCBI WGS metagenome assembly MDTF01 (sample SAMN05326649, study PRJNA326480) | marine metagenome | isolation source: seawater | place: Southern Ocean | collected 2011
ATAGAAAAAAAATATCTTTATTTTGTAATGTGGATATTAAAAATGTAATTCAAACTGTTGACGTTAAAACCATTTATGAAGCGCCAATTAGTTTTAATAGGGAAAATTTAGACACACAAGTCCTTAGATATTTTAAAATTAAATCAAAGAAAAAAGTTAATTTAACTCCTTGGAAAAAAATTACAAAAATTATTCTGCATACTAAAAAATCAATCAATATCGCTATTATTGGAAAATATGTTAATCTTAAAGATGCCTATAAATCCCTAGACGAAGCCTTAACACATGGCGGTATTAATAATAATCTAAAAGTAAATTTAGTTAGAATTGATTCTGAAAATTTAGAAATTTTTGAAATTAAAAATAAATTAAAAGATGTATCAGGAATTTTAGTACCTGGTGGATTTGGAGAAAGAGGAACTGAAGGAAAAATAGAAGCAATCAAATATGCTAGACAAAACAAAATTCCATTTCTTGGAATTTGCTTTGGTATGCAAATGGCTATTATCGAATTTGCTAGAAATAAACTAAAAATTAAAAAAGCTACATCAAGTGAATTTGGAAAAAATGGTGTTACAATTATTGGCCTAATCAATGAATGGAATAAAGACGGTATGTTAATTAAAGGAACTGATAAAGATCTTGGTGGAACAATGAGACTTGGCCTTTATGCTGCTAAATTAAAAGAAAATTCTCTAATTAAAAAGATATATAAGTCAAAATTTATTCAAGAAAGACACAGGCATAGGTATGAAGTAAATATTACTTATAAAGATCAATTTGAAAAAAATGGTATGATTTTTTCAGGATTATCTCCTGATAACAAATTACCTGAGGTAATTGAATTAAAAAATCATCCTTGGTTTGTGGCAGTTCAGTTTCATCCAGAATTTAAATCTAGACCTTTGGAGCCACATCCTTTATTCTCTTCATTTATCAATGCAGCTAAAAATTATAAATGAAAAATATTAAAATTAATTGTGGTAATATAGAAATTTCGAATAATACTAAAATTTGTATCATAGCAGGTCCATGTCAACTTGAAACTGAACAACACGCAATGGATATGGCTGGTAAAATTAAAGAGATTACTTCAAAATTTGACATGGGTTTTATCTACAAAACTTCTTTTGATAAAGCTAATAGAACCAGTCTGAAAGGTAAAAGGGGTGCTGGCCTAGAGCAATCTTTACCAATTTTTGATAAAATAAAAAAAGAATTAGATGTTCCAATACTAACAGATATTCATAATGCTGAACAATGTAAGATTATTTCAAAACATGCTGATGTGCTACAAATACCAGCTTTTTTATGCAGACAAACAGATTTATTAATTGCTGCTGCTGAAACTGGAAAGATTATTAACGTTAAGAAAGGACAATTTCTCGCTCCTTGGGATATGGTTAATGTTACAAAAAAAATTGCAGACTCTGGCAACAATAATATTCTAGTTACAGAAAGAGGTGCTTGTTTTGGATACAACACCTTGGTATCTGACATGAGATCACTACCCATAATGGCAAAAAATGGTTACCCAGTGATTTTTGATGCAACACATTCAGTCCAGCAACCTGGAGGACTGGGAGAAACAAGTGGTGGGCAAAGAGAGTTTGTGGAATATTTGGCAAGAGCAGCGGTTGCAGTAGGGGTGGCGGGTGTATTTATTGAAACTCATCAAGACCCAGATAACGCTCCATCTGATGGTCCAAATATGGTTCCACTAGATAAGTTAGAAAAATTACTATCTCAGTTATTTGAGATTGATAATTTAATTAAAAAATAAATGAGTAAAATTGTAAAAATAAGAGCTCGTCAAATTTTCGACAGCAGGGGAAATCCTACTATTGAAGCCGAAATATATACTAAAAATTTAAGTGCATCTGCTATTTGTCCATCAGGAGCTTCAACTGGAACGTATGAGGCACATGAAAAAAGAGACAAAAATAATAAAAGTTATTTAGGCAAAAGTGTTTTAAGTGCTGTAAATATTGTTAATACTAAAATTTCAAAAAAAATTAGAGGTTTAAATATTCACGATCAAGAACGTATTGATACAATTTTGATAAATCTTGATGGAACAAAAAAAAAAACAAACCTTGGTGCAAACTCAATATTAGCAGTATCAATGGCCGTAAAAAAACTTTCTGCTAAAGTTAAAAAAATACCTCTGTACAAAAATTTTTTAATAAAAAATAATTTTAAATTACCCTATCCATTAATGAATATTATTAATGGGGGTGCTCATGCTAATAATGGATTAAGAATTCAAGAGTTTATGATTAGACCAGATAAAGCTAAAAGTTTTACTGAAGCAATCAGAATTTGTTTTATAGTAATTAATAATTTAAGAGATCTGATTAAAAAAAAAAGGATTATCAACATCGGTGGGAGATGAAGGTGGTTTTGCGCCAATGATTAAAAGTAATGAACAAGCCCTAGATTTAGTGGTCACTGCAATTCAAAAATCAGGATTTAAAAATGGTAAGGATATATCAATTTGTCTAGATGTAGCAGCAAATGAACTGCACAAAAAAAATAAGTATTCAATTCATTCAAAAAAGTACATTTCTGTTGATGAGTCAATTAGAAAATATAAAAAAATTATAAGTAAATATAAAATTAAATCAATTGAAGATCCATTTTCTGAAAATGATTGGATGGCATGGAATAAAATAATAAAATCTACAAAGGATGTTCAAATCGTTGGTGATGATCTTTATGCAACAAATCTTGAAAGACTTAAAAAGGGATTCTTAAATAATTCATCAAATTCAATTCTAATCAAACTTAATCAAATTGGAACAGTTTCAGAAACACTTGAGGTTATTAAGTTTGCACAAATTATTGGTTACAAAACAATTATCTCACACAGGTCTGGAGATAGCGAAGATACATTTATTGCCGATCTTGCTGTTGGTACTAATTCTAATCAAATTAAAACTGGATCATTAGCCAGGTCCGAGAGGGTTGCAAAATACAATCAACTAATACGAATAGAAGAGGAATTGGGAAATAAAACAAAAATGAATAAACTTTATTAATGTTAGGAAAAATACAAAAAAATTACTTTTTATTGATCACTACATTCTTAATACTTTACTTTTTTTTCAATTTCCTTGAAGGTGAGCGTGGTTTTTTTTCATACTTTAAAAAAAATGAAATTTTATATATATTACAAAATGATGAGGTTAATTTAATAAATAGAATTAATGATCTCGAGTTTAAAAACTCATTATTGAGTGACAAGTTGGACCTTGATTATATTGAAATACTTATCAGAGAAAAGTTTTTATTTGGCAAAGATGGTGAGACCCTTTATATAATAAATAGTAATGATAATTAGACATCCTGAAAAAATTAATAAAACAATCAATCCAATCAAAAAAAAACCTGATTGGATCAGATCTAAATTAGTTAATAGTAAAGAATTCTTCCTTACTAAAAATATTGTCAATAATAATAATCTAGTAACCGTTTGTCAGGAAGCAAACTGTCCAAATATTACTGAATGCTGGAGTAAACGTCATGCTACTTTCATGATTATGGGTGACATATGTACAAGAGCTTGTGCTTTTTGTGACGTTAAAACAGGAAAGCCTCGAAAACTAGATCCATTAGAAGCTATTAAAATTGCTAATGCTGTTCTTAAACTTAATCTAAAACATGTAGTTATAACCTCTGTTGACAGAGATGATTTAGAAGACGGTGGGTCAAACCATTTTTATGATGTTATCAATCAAACTAGAAAATTAAATCCTAAAACATCAATTGAAGTCTTGACTCCAGATTTTCTCAGAAAAGGAGAGGCTTATAAAAAAGTATTAGAAGCCAATCCAGATGTTTTTAATCATAACATTGAGACCGTACCAAGACTATATTTAAAAGTAAGGCCTGGCTCTAGATATTTTTCATCCTTAGAACTTTTAAAAAATGCAAAGCTTATTAATAAAAATATTTTTACTAAATCCGGTTTAATGGTTGGGTTGGGTGAAGCAAAAAATGAAATTGTTCAAGTGATGGATGATTTACGGGCAGCTGATGTTGACTTTCTAACTATTGGCCAATATTTGCAGCCTTCTGCAAGACATCATCCATTAGATCGTTATTACCATCCTAATGAATTTAAAGAGTTAGAAATTATTGCCAAATCAAAAGGTTTTTTATTAGTTTCTTCAACACCTTTAACTAGATCTTCGTATCATGCAGATGAAGATTTTGTGCAATTACAAAAAAATAGATTAAATAATTAATGCCTAGAGCATCTGTTAAGCGCTTAATTGAATGTGAAAAAAATCAACTTATTGATTTAGTGCTAGATATAGAAAAATACCCAACTTTTGTTCCATATTGCATTGATGCGAAAGTTCACAAAAAACAAAATACTGATAATTTTATTAACATTATTGCAGATTTAACAATTGGTAAAGGCCTCTTTAAAGATACATATAAAAGTGATGTGAAATTTAATAAAAAGCATAATTCTATTTATGTTACAAATATAGGTGGACCACTTAAACATCTAGATAACAAGTGGATATTTGAAGATCATAAAGAAGGAACAGAAATTTACTTTGATGTTGATTTTGAAATTAAGAATAAATTTTTAAATATTTTAATGAAAACTTCTTTTCAATATGGACTTGATAAAATTGCCGATGCTTTTCAAGAAAGAGCCAATCAGTTATTTAAGAGCCAAAACTAACTTCAAAACTTTAATGGTAGTAGCTTTTTGAATTGAAATTCTATTTTTACTTTTAAATAAAATTTTTTGAACACCAATATTGTTTCCTTTTTTAATTCCAATATAAACTAATCCAACCGGTTTTAATTTGGTTCCCCCGTTAGGACCAGCTATGCCGGTGATTGACACTGATATGTTCGATTTACTAATTTTGCTTAAATTTTTTACCATTGATAAACAGCATTCACTGCTCACTGCACCATATTTATTGATAATTTTCTTTGGAACTTTGAGAATATCTATCTTTGTTTTATTAGAATATGTGATCAGACCGAGATTAAATACCTTAGAAGATCCACTTACAGATGTAATTGCGCTAGACAGCATTCCACCTGAGCAAGATTCAGCAAATGAAATTTTAAGTTTTTTTCTTATTAGTTTTTTAACAAGTTTATTAGTTAAAATTTTCATTATAAAATATAACTTTTAACAATCATGAAGAAAACAAATGTTAGTACAACATATAAACCAGCACAAATATCATCCATAATTACACCAAAGCTACTTTTAAAGTTCCTATCAAAAAAGTTTACTGGAAAAGGCTTTATGATATCAAAATATCTAAATAGTACAAAAAATAATCCATAATAGATGATTGCTTCATTATTTTCTTTAATTGTTCCATGAGATATTTCATAAAGATAAATTGGTATAGATTGACCTAAAAGTTCATCAATAATAATTTCTTTAGGATCTTTATTTTTACTATCACTCACATGTTTTGAAATTGCATAAAAAGAATATATAAAAATAATTACCCACCCAATTAAAATAATATTTGATGAGATTTTAAGTGTGTGAAATAGATAAAAAAGAATAATTGTTGTAGCCAGTGACCCAAAAGTTCCTGGAGCAAATTTAATTTTACCCAAACCAAACATTGTTACAAAAAGAGAGTTAAGGATTTTAATCATATTTAATTACTGAAGCAATAACCTCACATGCTATAGCTTTTTCTTTGCCAATTAAACCCAATTTCTCAGTTGTTTTACCTTTAATATTTATTTGTGATATAAAAATTTCACACAATTTGGCAATACATTTTACAATTTTTTTTTTATAAATTTTAATTTTAGGTTTTTGTGTAATTATATTAATATCAATATTGTTAATTGAATAACCTTTAATCTTTATTTGTTTAATTATTTTAGTTAATAGAATTGTAGACCTAATATTTTTAAATTTCTTATTTTTATCTGAAAATTTTTCACCTATATCTCCCATGCCACACGCACCAAGTATTGCATCTATTACCGAATGTAATACTGGATCACCATCTGAATGGCCCAAAGTACCAAGAGGTGAGGGTATTTTAATTCCACCAATATATAATTCTTTATTTGGAACCAGTCTATGTACATCAAATCCTAATCCATACTTAATTGAATTAAAAGTATCAATGTCTGATTTTATTGTAATTTTATTGTTATTAACTTCACCTTTAATAATTTTTATTTTTTTTCCAGCTCTTGTAAATAAACTTGCATCATCTGTAATATTGATACTTCTATTATTTTGAAGATTAAATAATGCATCATAGTTAAATGCCTGTGGTGTTTGAATTAAATAAATATCATCTCTTTTTAAGTTTTTTATTATATTAGATGATTTATGTTTAATAGTATCAGGTGTCTGTATTGCTGGAATAACACAATCATTAGTTTTAAGTTTTTTATCCAATCTTTCTAAAAGTTTTAAAGAAAAATTAGGTCGTGCAGCATCATGAATCATTATATTCTTTATATTATCTTTTTTAATACTCTTTAATGCTTTGTAAGCAGACTCAGCTCTAGTGCTGCCACCTTCAACTATTTTGATATTTTCTATTTTAAGATCTTTGAGTAGTTTCTTATGTTTTTTATTGATAACTAAAACTATTTTATTAAATTTTTTGTACTTTTTAGCTTTATCAATTGAATGAAGTAATAAAGGTTTCCCTTTGTAAAAGTGATAGGATTTAGGAATTTTAGAATTAAATCTTTTACTTTCACCCCCAGCTAGTATTATAAAGCAATTACTCATGATTAATATATTTAATAACCTATTTATCTCATAATGATCGATATTATCAAAAAAAATGCAATCATAGGTCTAGTCTTTACAGTTACCTTATTTTTAGCTTTTTTAACTTTTTTAACATTTATTGATAAAAGTTTTATTACGTTAAGTGATAAAAACCTTCAATTATTGCTAATTATTAATATTGGATTGTTGTTAATTCTTTTTTTTATGATCTTTAGTGAAGTGCGAAAATCATTAAAGATTGATGTTAATGTAAGTGGATCTAGAGCTAATAGAAAATACATAACTTTTTTTGCTTTGTTTACCTTAATACCATCAGTACTGATTTCTGCATTTTCACTATTTTTATTATCCTTTGCACTGGATAAATATTTAGATAAAAAAATTACAACAGCAGTAAACAATTCTTATGAAATTGCTAAGAGCTACACAGAAGAGGTTAGAACTAAAACGCAATCAGAAATTATTCTAATAGCTTATGATCTGAATAAAAGTATTAACTTTTTGAACACTAATATGAATCAATTTAAGAGTTTTCTTAAAACACAAAAATTAATTAGAGATTTAGATGAGGTACACATAATTGATGGAAAAGGTAATCTTTACTTATCGACATTAGAAGATGCAAAAAACTATATACGACCGTTGTCAGAAGCTTTGGAAATGGTTTCTACTGATAAAAGACCACTTAAAATAATTAATGCATACAAAAATCACTCAGCATCAATAATTAAACTTGAAAATCTTGATGGCAAATACCTATATATTGTTAAATATTTAGATAAAAAAATATCTAGATATTTAGTAGAATCGCAAGAGGCTTTAAATTTTTACTATACAGTTTTGAATAAACAAACTGGGATAAAGATTTCTTTTATATTTATCTATCTAGTTGTTGTTTCATTATTATTATTTTTATCTATAACAATTGCAATAACATTTTCCTCACGATTTTTTAGATCAATCAATAATTTAATTATCGCATCATTGAATATTGGAAAGGGAAATCTTGACACTAAAGTTCCAGAAATTAAAACTGACAAAGATATGGAGTTATTAAATAAGAATTTTAATTCAATGATTGATTTATTAAAAACCCAGCAAGAAAAATTAATTACCAATGAAAGACACGAGGCTTGGGAAAGTTTAGCTAGAAAACTAGCACATGAAATTAAAAACCCCTTAACTCCAATTCAATTAACTATTGATCGTTTAAAAACAAAATATTCAAAAAATATAGAACCAAATGAAAAAGAAGATTTTGCAAAAAGTTTAAAGATCATAGGAAAACAAATTAAACAAATAGAAAACTTAGTTAATGAATTTTCAGATTTTGCAAGAATGCCAAAACCAATTTTAAAGGATAATAATTTAATCCTATTAGTTAATGAAAATATTAAATTACTTCATGAATTAGATGATACTATTGAGCTAAGCTTCAAGCCTTTTAGCGAGGGTATATTTTTTAATTCTGATAATGAGCAGCTATCTAGAGTTATCTTTAATTTAATTAAAAATTCAATTGAAAGTATTCAGGAAAAAAAACAAAATATGCTTAATTATAAAGGTAAAATTGAGATAGAATTAAATGATAATGATACTTACATTGAGTTCATGATTAAAGATAATGGAGTTGGTTTTGGAATATTTAAAGATAATATAAAAAATATTTTAAATCCATATTTTACTACTAAAGAAAAAGGTACAGGTTTGGGTTTGGCAATTGTTAATAAAATAATTAATGATCATCAGGGTTCATTAGATTTTAATTCATTAGAAGATGGTGCCCAAATAATAATTAAATTTAATAAAAAATGAGTATAGAAATTTTAATTATCGATGATAATACAGATATAAGAAATATTATTAATGATTTGTTAATTGATGCCGGTTTTAAAACAAGACTTGCAGCTAATTACAATCAGGCGTTAAGTGAAATTGATAAAAAACTCCCAAATTTAGCAATCATTGATGTCAAATTAGATAAAGGTGATAATGATGGTTTGGAACTGTTATCTCATATAAAAAGAAAAGATAAAAATATTCCAGTTATCATCATTACGGGCCACGCAAATATAGAAATGGCAGTTTTGGCTCTTAAAGCTGGAGCTTTTGAGTTTATCGAAAAACCATTTAATCAAGAAAGATTGTTAAATTTTGTGAATCGTGCGGCTGAGAACATAAATTTGAGAAATATTAATAAAGACTTTGAAGATAAACTTTTTTCTTCGTACGACTTAATAGGGAATAGTGACAATATTAATAACATCAAGGAACAAATTGATAAGATTTCTAAATCTGAAAGTAGAATATTTATTAATGGTCCTACAGGCTCAGGCAAAGAATTGATTGCTAGAAAAATACACAAACAATCAAAACGTCAAAAGGGTCCATTTGTAATTTTGAATGGTGCTTTACTAGATATCACAAAGTATGAACTTGAATTATTTGGTGAAGAAAAAAAAAATGGTTCAATTTCTTATGGTGCTCTTGAAAAAGCAACAAGTGGAATTCTTTTAATAGATGAGATTTCAGAAATTCCCCTTGAAACTCAATCTAAAATTTTACGTGTTCTAACAGATCAGAAGTTTAAAAGAATTAATGGTACTCATAATATAAATGTAGATGTTAGAATTATATGTTCATCAAGTAAAGATGTAAAAAAACAAATTGAAATTGGAACTTTTAGAGAAGATCTTTATCATCGTTTGAATGTATTTGAAATTAATATTGAACCATTAAATAAAAGAATTTCAGATATCCCATATTTAGTTAAATATTTTTCAAAAATATTTTCAATTAATTATAATCTTAAAAAATTTGACATAGATGTTAACAATAAATATTTACTTAGTTACGATTGGCCTGGTAATGTTAGGGAGTTAAGGAATTTAATTGATCGTATAGCAATCCTTAGCCCTGATAACGACGATAAGATTTCTAATATTATTAAGGAATCTTTAAAAACACCTGATACCAGTACTAAGTCATCAAAAAACTCTTTATCCATACCATTAAAAGAGGCTAGAGAAAATTTTGAAAAGGAGTATCTATCTACGCAACTAAAAAAATTTAATGGCAACATAGCAAAAACTGCTGATTTTATCGGAATGGAACGATCTGCTTTACATAGAAAACTTAAAAGTTTAGGGATTAAGGAGTTAAAGTAAATGAATATAATTATTTGTGGAGCAGGTAGAGTGGGTTTTACCATAGCTAAAATTTTAAGTGAGCAAGGACACTCTATTACTGTAATAGATCAATCTAGTGAAGATATCCAAAAAATAGATGATATCCTTGATGTTAAAGCAATTGTTGGGAAGGCAACATATCCTTCGATATTAGAAAAAGCAAATGCTTCAGAAGCAGACATGATTATTGCAGTAACAAGGAACGATGAAATAAACATGCTTATTTGCCAAATTGCATTTTCAATTTTTAATGTTTCAAAAAAAATAGCACGTATAAGATCACAAGATTATCTAAACCCAAAATTTACAAGAGTTTATAATAAAGAAAATTTACCTATAGATGTAATTATTTCACCAGAAATTGAAATTGCAAAATCTATACAGAGAAAATTAGAAGCACCTGGAGCATTGGACAATGTTCCGTTTGCTAATAATAAAATTAGGTTACTTGAAATTTTGATCAATGAAGATTGTCCACTAATAAATATTAAGCTTAATGAATTAACAAAAAAATTTTCAAAACTAGATGTAAATATTTTAGGTGTGATTAGAAGTGAAAAATTTATAATTTTAAAAAAAAATGATATTATGCAAAAAAATGACAAGGCATATGTGATAATTAACTCATCTCAAATGAAAGATACACTAAGTGCATTTGCACATAATGAAAAAATTTCAAATAAAATTTTGATTATTGGTGGTGGAAATATTGGTTTTAATTTAGCAAAAAATCTCGAAGAAAGTTTTGATTCAGCAAGAGTTAAGATTATAGAAAAAAATAAAGAAAGAGCTGAACTTATTGCAAGTGAACTAAATAATACGATTGTTATTAATGGTGATGCTCTTGACGAAGAGGTTTTATTAGAAGCAAACCTAGATGAAGTAGAAACTGTATTAGCACTTACAAATGATGATGAAGATAATTTGATGGTAAGTGTTTTAGTTGAAAAATTTACTAAAGATAAAAGTGAATTAAATAACAAACGAACCATGGCTTTAATAAATAAACCTAATTATTCACTCTTACAATCTTCTTTAAAAATTGATGATTTTATAGATCCAAGAA
>MDTF01014628.1_pt1 | contig 11016 bp, 10 predicted proteins | sample 811191 | NCBI WGS metagenome assembly MDTF01 (sample SAMN05326649, study PRJNA326480) | marine metagenome | isolation source: seawater | place: Southern Ocean | collected 2011
ATTTATTGTTTTAATTTTAATACATCTATTGGTTAATGGATTGAGAACTTTACCTTCTTCACATTTCTTTTCAGGTTTACTTATACTTATAGGTGTGTTTTCTCCAGTTTTTTTAATATAAATAATACATCTACTTCCTTTATTGAATGAAAAACACAAATCTTTGGGGTCCATTTTATCTAATATACATTTCTTGGGATTTAAACAAAAATCACTATTCTTATTTACATTCCAATTATATTTCATTAATTCACATGGTATTGATATTTTATCACTTATTTTTATTATTTTAGCATTATTTGGTAATTTCCACACTGATTTTTTTAAATGCTTATTATAATAAAATAATAACCCTTTTCCATTTAATGCCTCTTCCCATACATTAATATCTTCTGGATTTATATCTTTAATATTTGGGTCCAATGTTGTACGTGTCCATCCATTATAAACATACCTTTCTTTTTTACATGTTATTCCAGCTATCGAATGACCTCCAATATCAACTCCTTTATTCCAATTATTTAGTAAAACTGAATCTTGTACATATTTATCACCATTATCAAGAACTAATTCATTTGCCATTTTAATAGCTGTTTTGTATAATATAGATTTTTCATCTATCTTATAATAATTTGGGTATACTTTTATATTTTTACATTTATCCTTATAATTTGTTAATATTATGATATCTGGATTTTCAAATTTCTCTTTTACTGTTTTATCACTTACAAATTTATAATTATATTTTATTAAACCACCTACTATATTAATATCATGAATATTATTAAATAAAGAGTAATATAGCTTATTATCACATACTATATCTAAATATAATACTTTTACACCAAGTAATTTATATACCTTTCTGATATACATTTCAGATTTGTAACCTCCTTTGTGTTTTTTTAAATCAAATATAAACTTTTTTCTATTATATTTATATAATTTATCTAATAAATATTCTGGACGTATCTTATCAAAATATTTATAATCGTTGCTTGTACTATCAGTGCGTAAATATTTATTTTTCAATATATAATCAATCGTTTTAAATAAAAGTATTCTTTTATTCCATTTTTTAGATTTTTTTAATAATAATTTTCTACTTTCATCGCTATATAGTATTGCCATTAATATACTATTAAACCAACATGTAGGACCATATTGTTTTAAAGATATCACGTTTTTACAATTCATACTAATTAACTATAATTTAAAAAATTTAAATATTTATTAAATTATGTACTCATTTATATATATATATATGAAAAAATGATATTTTAATATATATTAAAGTAAAGGTAATAAGATTATGTCTAAAGTTGAATTATTTAAATCGTTAAGTAATTATAAAGAATTAAAAAAAATAGATGATAAAATATCGACTTCTTTAACTGAATTATATCATAATAATCATTGGAAATTAAAAGTTTTATTCAAAGATTATAAAAAACATTGTGATGAATTGGGTAAAACTTGCAAAAATGCTTGGGAAAATAATGTAATGTTATTGGATTATAATTGGAATAATAATGATAATAAAAAAAAAATTATTAATGAAATTAGTTTAAATAAACTTGAATCAGGTGAATATAAATCTCTTTACACAAACGATCAAAAGGCTAATAATATTAAGACAGATGCTGGATATGCAAATCGCATCCAGTTCTTTATTAAAACATTTTCAAATTTTACAAAATATATCGATCAAGATAATTTATCATGGGTTGCAATAAATAATCGCGAATTATTATTAGAAATATTTAAATATCATAATGATAACAGACGTTCATTAGCAACTATTAATAAAGATATTAAAACATTAGTTAGAGTAATAAAATTATTAGTTGGTGAAGAAAGTGAGTTAAGATATAAAATGTCAGCATTACAAGTTGCTTTTACTGAACTAGAAAATAATAGAGATGATGATAATATGATAGTAACTGAAAATGAAAAAAGACAATTTATTAAATATGATAAATTACTTGAAATATTAGATACATTGCAAAAAGATTATACAACAGAAATAAACAAATTATTGAAAAAAGATAGAAAAAATGGTATGAAACATAATAATGATATTTATAATAAACATCAAATTATACTTGCATTAGCTTTAAATATTTTGGACTATCCTTCGCGACATGAAAAATATTCAATGGATATTATATATGATGTTAATAATATTAAAGAAAGCAATTATATATTATTTAAAAAACTTAAAAATAATAAGGTATCCAAAATAATAAAATTCATTTTCAATGAAAATGTTAAAAATCACAAAGGTATTACTTATAAATTAGATAGTACACATATTAAAGATTATAATAAAAAATTAGCAAGGTTAATTAAATATTCACTTGACACTTATCCAAGACCTTACCTATTTATTGGTAAAGATAATTGGCAAAAACAAAATTTTTCTAAAGCAAGTTTTAATACTATATGTGATATGTTAAGACAAGTATCTAATGAAAAAAACATTTGTATAGATGGTTTTAGAAGCGCATTTGTGTCATATTATTATCCAACAAGTAGTAATAAACATAAAGAAATAATAAAAACAAGAATGCGAACATCGCGCGATGTAATTGAAAGATTTTATTTAAAATATGAAAGCGAAGATAAAAAAATTGAAGATATAAATGATGTAATTATTAATAAAGAAATAAAAGAAATTAAAATAGAAGAAAAACCTAATACAAATGATATTTCTTTAGCCGAAAAGAAACGCTTAAATTATAAAAAATGGTATGACGCCAATAAAGAAAAAAAATTGGCTTATAATCATAAACATAATATTAATCCCAAAACAAAGCAGCGAAACATATTAAATGATCTCAATATGGGTAAAACAGTTTTATCAAATTATAAAAAAGAAACAATAAATAAATATAAAATATATGAAACTAATAGTAAATTTTATGGAGATGAATTAATATTATGAATATTATATATTTAAAAATAATAATAGAAGATATAATAGAGTTTTAATATAATGGTATGGCAAATATCTACACAATCAGGAGATTATAATATAAAAAATAATAAATCAAAATTTTATGACGGAACATATATAGATTATTTTACCGTTAAAGAAAATGGGATGATAGGTTTCAATAATAGCGATCCTAAATATGATGTAGATATCGAAGGAGATGTTAATTTAAACGGTTTATTACACATTACAAATCTTATTGGGAAGGAAGATCAAGGTATTAATATTATTAATATTAATTATGAACAAGATGGTTTAAACAGTAATTTATTTAATGTTTATGGCAATAGTTATTTTAATGGTAATGTTGGAATTGGTGTATCTAATCCTGATATATCACTTGATGTTATTGGAAATATAAAATGTCACGAAATAGAATCTATAGGAAGTAATGTTACACTAATAAATACTGATAATATATCTGATGGTATATTACCAGTAATTAGAGGTGGTATTGGTGTTGATAACATTAATCCACTCCAAATATTAATTGGAGGTGTTAATAAAATAGATCAAAATGCAAGTTTAAATTGGACACCAGGTGAGAACAAATTAAGTGCTACACGCTTCAAAGGCAATGGTAGTGAAATAGCATCACTTGATGCTACAAATATATCGTCTGGTATTTTAGGTGTATCAAGAGGTGGTACAGGACGTAATAGTTTTAATATTAAAGGTGGTATATTAGTTGGAAATTTATCTGGTCAAAATCAATATAGTTTAACTCAAACAGAATTATTAAAATGGAATAATGAAAATAAAAATTTATTAGTAGAAGGAAATGTCATATTACCAGCTGGGAGTAATATCATAATTGATGGTGTACCATTAAAATTTGACGATTTTGATAATTTCCCTGGTGCATCTTCAAGCACAAAAGGTATGATAAAAATTTTTGAAGGTGATTTTAAATTTAATGATGATGATCAATTAGCATTAGCAACACAAGGCTCATCTAAATGGACACAAGAAGAAAATAGAATATGGTATCCTTCAGGAACTCCAAATTCTACACATTCAGTCGGTATAGGTACTATACCTATTGTAACTAATAATTATCGTTTAGATGTAGATGGTGATATTAATACATCTAATGGTGTTTTTAAAATTAATGGTAAAGATATGTTAGAATATACATCGAATGAAATTTCGAATAGAATTAACATATTTACTCTTGATGATATAGCTATTCCTGAAGATAAACCTAATACAATAAGTGGTGAATTAGAAAGTACTTTAAATGGAGGTTGGTATAATAAATTTTTTTCAATAAGAGATATTCCCGATGATGATGTAATTCTTAACACATCAAAAGAATTCTATATATCATCTGATCCTGATACTTATCGCTTTACATCTGATAATCCTGTTGTTATTAAAAGTAGTCTACATGTTACGGGAACAATTGATCTTTCAAAAGCATCAGAACTTACAATCAAATCATTAGATGTTGAAAGTTCTGATGCAAATAGTATTCTTAAAATTAACCAAATATATAATAATGTAATTGATTCAGGTGATCACGTAAATTCAGGTAGTATAATCAACTTACAAAGATCTTCGGAAACACAACTACGTATTAATAAAGACGGTTTTGTTGGCATTGGTACAAGTCCATCTTTAAATTTTGAAGAAAATATTGGTGGTATTAGTATTGATCCTGTTGAAAGATTACATGTAATCGGTAATATTGTATCAACAGGTTTTATAACAGCATATTATTCTGATAATAGATTGAAGGATTTTATATCAAATATAGATAAACCTTTAGAAATTATTAACAATCTTAAAGGATATTATTATAAACCAAATGACATAGCTGTAAAAAATGGTTTTAATAATGATAAAGAAATTGGTTTAAGTGCCCAAGATGTGCAAAAAGTATTGCCAGAAATTGTTAAATTAGCACCATTTGACATTATTAGAGATAAAAATGGCAAAATTATATCTAAATCTGGAGAAAATTACTTAACAATTTGTTATGAAAAAATGGCTCCCGTATTTGTCGAAGCTATAAAAGAAATTTCTAAACAATTAGAAACTATTAAAAATGAAAATAAAGAGTTAAAAAAAGAAAATAAAGAAATTAAAGATGATATTATTAAGATTAAAAGTGCTTTAAATTTGTATTAATAATTTGTATTTTCCGATATCAGTAATTCAATGATTTTATTGAATTCACAACGATCTTCCATAAATTGTAAGTCACTATCAAAAGATTCTGATATTTCAGAATTTACAACTTGACTTTCATAAATATTAATAATATCATTTATTATCATAATTGCTAATTCGGTAACTAAAACTGATGGATTACTATTAAATATTTTAAATTTATTGATATACTTACTTAGTGCTAATTCAAAACCGTGTATATAAATAAGATATTCCACGTCCCATTTATTTGAATTAATAAATTCACGAATAATATCGATTTTTTTATGTTGTGCTTCTTGATAATTATTTGAATTATTAATTTCAATCATCATCTCCATTATTTGGCTATTAAATCGCGTGAGAACAGTATTAGTATTCTCGTCATTATTAACAAATGATACTACGAAATTTTTCTGATCCATTTTGAACTTATGGTATATGATTATTATATTTACTAATCATTTTTTTTATTTTATTACATTTATATAGACATTATTATATTATGTATTGGGTTCCTTTATCGATATTTAGAAGCTTTATCTCTGCAAGTTTGATTATGTTTTTGAAAATTGATGAAACACCTAAATACGTATTTCCTGTAATTGTTAATACATTGGTTGGAATATTATGCGTTGCATATTTTTTATCATTTTATTCTGATCATTTTGACGAATTTTATAAACCTAAATATTATATATATTCATTAACTGTATTCTTTTTAATTTTATTAAGCTATTATATTATCAAAGTATGTCCGAATCCAGCATACTTCAGAGCATTTGTGTCTCTGGAAATTATGATATTATTATTATATACTTATTATTATAATAATAATGATAAATCTTTTAAAATTTCTGAACGAGGTATGTTAGGTATAATATTTACAACAATTGGATTAATGTTACTATCTTTCAACTAATTTTTAAGCAAATAATGATAAATTTTCCTTATATTTAACATAATAGTCATGTGTTGTTCTTGCCACAGCTGATTCAATACTATCTGGTAATCTATAATATAACATATAAAATGACAAAAATAATGCAATTATATTTATTGATATTAAATATATATTTGTTTCATAATCTATTTTTTTGAAATATCTATATAGTAAATAATTTATAACAACAAATATTATAGATGTTATAAATATTCTTGGTCCTCTTTTTAGCCAATATTCTCTTACTTTGGAATGATCAAGACCTAAGTCTTTTTTTTTAATATTATTTAAATTAATTATATAATTTACAAAATCAAAAATAAATACATAATCGTAAATATTTACTATATCTGATGTATTAATTAAATGTGTATTAATCAATAAAATTAATGATTCTTCTTCTTTATCATTATATATAATGTTATTATTGAAATTAATATAAATACTGTCAAGTAAGTCTATATCAATTAGTTTATCTATCAATATAATTAATCTATTATTATTTTTTAGTTTCGCAAGTTTCCTTCTTTTATTTAAAAATTTAATGATATATTTTTTGTTATATATTTTAATATAATAGTTTGTATATATTTTAGCTCTATTAAATGCCCATCGTTTAAATGGTTTTGATATAGATCTAAACATTATTATATAATTATATTAATATATGTTTAAATTATTTTTATAATAATATTTAGATAGTAATTATCTTAATAATATAATTATCGATTATCTAATTATATTGGTAAGTAGTATTATTATAATGATATAGATTTTATTGAAACATGTAATTATATAATTGCTAATCCTGAACATTGGTATAAGAACTTTTTGTCATGATATTTGGAATAAACATAATACCAATTCTATTATTGATTAATTATTTTGATATTTTTTTTCCATTTTTTAAAATGTGTTTTTTTTGTTTCTATTTGATTATGCATATATAAACAAATATATTTCTTATCAATTGATGGTAATGTATGTATTATTTTACACATTTTTTTTGTTAGTGATAATTCATCATATACTCTATTATTACTTTCCATTATATTTATAAATATTATTTATTTTTTATATTATAAAAATAAGGATAAGATATTATTACATATAAAATTATAGACATAATTGCAAATATTAAAGATGATAATAATTAAATATACCCATATTAAATTAAGATAAGTATATAAAATGTTTCTTGATATTTTGTCTAAAAATTTTTATAAAGATTTTCAAGAATATATTTTTAAACATGAGGTTTTAATTGCTGCATCTGGTTTCACAATCGGTATTGCTACTTCAGATTTTATTAAAAAACTAATTGATGAAATATTGAAACCAATCGCGTTGACTATTTGTAGTTTTTTATTTGGATATTTATCAATTTCATTAAAACTACATCCTATAATTTTATATATTAGTTTTAAATTATTTAATTTGATTTCACTCATTTTAGCATGGTTATTTACAATTTTTGTAGCATTTTTTGTTATAGAATATATATTAAATCGCAAAGTTGTTGGCTTATCAACTGTAATTTTAGAAGAGGATAAAAAGGAATTTATAGCACAAAAAATAGAATCGAAAAAAAATAATAATATTATACCTAATTATAATAACATAATTGAATAGAAAAAATAAATAAACTCATATTTAATATATGCCGCGTTCAATAATTTTTCTTATTCAATAATAGATACGTATGACAGAATATAAAAAAGTAGGTACTAAAAAAATTGAAGGAAAAGCGAAAAAAATCAATGTATATAAAAAAACGGGAAGCAACAAATTATATGTAATGTATAAAACCGCTAAAGGTAAAGTAATTAGCTACACTAACTACAAAAAAATGTGTGCTAAGAAATTAACACAAAAAAAGGTTGTTAAACGCAAGGTTGTTAAACGCAAGGTTGTTAAAAGAGGTGGTCAAGGATATGGCTACAATATGGATGGTGGTAATGTTCAATATAAAACAAAATGGGGTGTGTCTGGTGGTGAAGATGTTGTTATGACGGGAAAAGATTTGGGGTTATCTTTACCGAATATGGCCAAATTAGAAGATGAAATGATGGGAGGAAAAAAAAATAAAAAGAGAGGAGGTACTGGATGTGGAAATAATGATATGGATGGTGGAAAAAGTCTTAAGAAAAAAGGAGGTACTGGATGTGGAAATAATGATATGGATGGTGGAAAAGGTCTTAAGAAAAGAATAAATAAATATAAAAAGGGTGGGGATTCAGATTCAGATTATAATTATATTGAAGAAATAAAAAACATGTTAGGTGGTAAAACCAAGCTCAAATTAAAAGGAGGTAATGATATTATTGCTGACGAAATTTCAATTAATGATTTAAAAGTTTTACAAGATGGTGGTTTTGATATATCTGGTGGTGCTAAAAAAAGATCTGGAACTAAACGCTCTAAAAAAACCTTAAAAAAAGGTGGTGAATTAGACGAATTATTAGGTGGTGCTAAAAAAAGATCTGGAACCAAACGCTCTAAAAAAACCTTAAAAAAAGGTGGTGAATTAGACGAATTATTAGGTGGTGCTAAAAAAAGATCCAGATCCAAAGGCAATAAAAAAACCTTAAAAAAAGGTGGTGAATTAGACGAATTATTAGGTGGTGCTAAAAAAAGATCCAGAACCTATTAATTATTTTAAAATGAGTACATAATTTTATTTTTATTTTTATTTTATAATTTTATTAAAATTTCTATTGTTTATAAATTATGTACTCATTTTATATATAACTATTATATCTTTATAATATAAAATGAACCAAGACAAAAATGTTTTTTTTTTAAAAAATGGAGAATATATAACTATAAACTATCACGATTTAAATAGTATTAAAAATAAATTACCAAATACTAAAATTCATGTTAATGAATTATCTAAATATAATAAAATATTGACAAATATGGGGTACGTATGTTATTATATTGGTGAAAGATCTAAATTATAATACCTATATCATATGTTTTAATTTATCAAAAAATCTAATATATTCAGCCTTATTTAGTATTTTAGTATTGAAAGATAAAAATGGATCGGCTATCTTTAAAGGTATCTTTTTACCTACAATTTTATTTTCTCTCATTAACTTATTAATCATATCAAATAAAAATGCAGGATTATAGGCTAATGATACATTTGTTTCATTTTCATCATCATTGTCATTAGCATAAACAAAACTATGTGGAAAATATATATTTATTAAAGGTAATCTAATTGGGCTTGCATAGTTTATGTTATTGTGAGGATTTTTATATAAATATGCTATTTCTATTTTAATATTATTATTTCCATAATAATAATCTCTTGTATAAGTTATAACTATATCTGATCTACCACCTTGAGTACCATATCTTGGCTCTTTTATACCAGGATATAAGTTATGTATCATTGTTAATATTGCTTGTTTATCATCATTACTAAATGGTTTTCTATTTGCTGGATTTAAAAATGGTTTAGCATCTTTTACTGCTAAATACCAAGCAGTATATAGAGATTTAATATAATAAGCATTGGCATATACTTTTCCTCCTTCATTATATGGTATTACTATTACGTTTTGCAATTTACTTAAAGGCATATCTACCCATTCATCCATTGTATAAAAATCAGAATCATTTATACTGCTTGCATAATTTGATTTATTCATTATTCTTTCTAATTCTTGTTTTTTATTAGTATTATATTGAGCTTTTAGTATAGGATCTTCTGGTGAAGCAGACCAGCTGCGTGATTTATCAAAAGATTTAGAAGCATCAGCATCAGTTATATTAATTGTACCTTCAATTAATTTATCAAGTAATATTAATTTATGCTGCATAATCATCATTTCACGTGTATCTGAATATAATATTTTTAATGCTAATAATATGAATTCAACCGAATAATATTTATAGTAATTTTCTTTAACACGTTCTTTGTAATCATCAGCATTTTTATTATTTTCACTATATAATATAGCCTCTTTAAATAATTCTTCAGAGAGTTTTAATACATTTAGAACTTTATCATTTATATCTCCTCCATAAACAAGTTGTTCATATTCATTTTTAATTGCATTATTAAAACTTTTAACATCCATAAAAGGATCATATGATGCTAAAAATTCAGATTTTATATATGCTTTTATTTTTCTATATAATAATACATTTTCATCTTGTATTTCTACATCTTCTAAATATTTTCTTAATATTTCTTCTGATTTAGATGTCTTTTTAGTGAATAATGAATTAATATTTTTTGTTTTGGTATATAGTTTTGTTGTCGGATATTCTAATATATTATCTATATCATTAAATGTTAAAGTTTTTAAGTTTTTATAAGGGCTATCTTCTTCTGAACCACTGCTGTTACTCTTACTTTTGCTACCTGATAAATTTAAATTTAAATTAAAAGCTGTTGCACATTGGTTAGCAATAAAATCTATTCTATCCTGTCTTGATAATGGTTTACCTGTTGCAGGATGTGATATAGTATTTATTTCTCCACGCATTAATTTTTTATATTCATTTAAGTATTTTTTACATGCACTTTCTTTTATTTTTTTACTTGGACCAGCTAAGTTATTTGTGTCTTTTTTTAAACTTTTTAAAGTCGTTTCTGGTATGCTAGATATCGATGTTCTAAGAGTTTGTGATAATGAAATACCAGCTTCTCTTGATCCAGACATTTTTTAATATACTTCTATTAAATACATATTTTTAAAACTATAATAATAATTTTTATAGTTTAAAAGATTACTAAGACTTTGATCCCTTTATCCTTGATATAGGAAACTTTTATTTCTTTGCTGAAAACACTTTTAGTGTAATAAGTAATCTAAAAAAGTATTGCATTTTTTCTTGAAGATGGTAATATAAAAAGCATTTTATTGTCATTTTAAATGTAATTGTTTTTTTTCACATA
>MDTF01001258.1_pt1 | contig 11014 bp, 9 predicted proteins | sample 811191 | NCBI WGS metagenome assembly MDTF01 (sample SAMN05326649, study PRJNA326480) | marine metagenome | isolation source: seawater | place: Southern Ocean | collected 2011
TAAAAAACAATTAGTGGGAAGAATTACAATTGATGACATTGTCGACTTTATAAAAGAAGAAGCTGAAGAAGATTATTTGCTTGCGGCTGGGGTACAAGGGGATGTTGAAGCAGACGATTCAATTTTTGAACTTACCAAAGCTAGATTACCATGGCTATTTTTAGGTTTAGTTGGGGGGCTAGGAAGTGTTTTTATATTAGAAGGTTTTGAAGATGTAATGAGCCACCCTACTTATAAAACTCTTTTTTTCTTCACTCCTCTAATTGCAGCAATGGCAGGGAATGTAGGAGTACAATCTTCCGCTATTATAGTTCAAGGTTTAGCAAATGATATTGTAAAAGGCAGTCTAGTAAGTAGACTTTTAAAAGAGCTTGGACTAAGCTTAATTAACGGTATTATTTTAGGAATTTTAACAATTTTATTTGGCTTTGCGACTAATCTTCCTATTGAACTTAGTATAACTATTTCACTATCTATGCTTTGTGTTATTGTTGTTGCAGCACTAATTGGCACATCAATTCCAATACTTTTAGATAAAAAAGGTATTGATCCTGCAATTGCAACTGGACCTTTTATCACAACAAGTAATGATATTTTTGGAATTTTTCTGTTTTTCTATATTGCAAAAATCATATTAGGATTCTAAAAATGAAAGTACTTCATTTAGATACTACCCATCCTTTTCTTGGCAAAGAACTAGAAAAAATTGGTTTTGAAAATTATTACGATTTCGATAGTTCAAAATCAGACTTAAAATTATCTGATTATTTTGGGATTATAATTAGAAGTAGAATTTCAATTGACAAGGATTTTATAGACAAGTGTAAAAATTTAAAATTTATTGCAAGAATTGGTTCGGGAATAGAAAATATTGATGTTGATTATGCAAAACAAAAAGAAATACAAATAATTTCAACACCTGAAGGTAATTCTAATGCAGTAGGAGAACATGCTCTAGGAATGCTTTTATCCCTTTTAAATAATATAAATTCCAGTGATAATGAAGTTCAAAAAGGAACTTGGAATAGGGAATCTAACAGAGGAATTGAGTTAAGAGACAAAACAATTGGACTTATTGGTTATGGAAATACAGGAAAAAGTTTTGCTAAAAAATTAATTGGCTTTGACCTTAATACTATCTATTATGATATTAAAAAAATTAAAAAAGATAATTATGCAAATCCTGTGTCGTTAAATTATTTAAAGGATAATTCTGATATAATCAGTCTTCATACTTCAATTACAAAGGAATCTATTGGACTAATTGACAATAATTTTATTGAGTCTTGTGCTAAACCATTTTGGTTAATAAACACCTCTAGAGGAAATTGCGTGGTAGTTGATGATTTGATAAAAGGATTAAAAAGTGGAAAAGTTTTAGGAGCTGGTTTAGATGTAATAGAGTTTGAAAAAAAATCATTTGAAAAACTTTCTATTAATGAAAGTGACCAATCTAGTTTAAACTATTTAAATAATTCTAGTAAAATAATACTAACCCCTCACATTGCTGGATGGACTCATGAAAGTAAAATAGGGCTTGTAAAAGTTGCACTAGAAAAAATTAAAAAACTGATTTAAAAATGAAAAACATATTAATACTATGTACAGGAAATTCATGTAGAAGTCAAATTGCCCATGGTTATTTTAACAAAATATCTAATAATAGATGTACAATTTACAGTGCTGGAATAGAAACACACGGATTAAATCCTAATGCTGTAAATACTATGTTAAGGGATAATATTGACATTAGAACATATACTTCAAATAACGTAACTGAGTACTCTGATATAAACTTTGATTATATTATAACTGTTTGTGACCATGCTAACGAAAGCTGCCCTAATATTCCTTCGAAAAATGCTTTAAGAATTCACAAGAACTTTTTTGACCCTTCAAAAATTAAAAACTCAATTAATCCACTAAATGATTTTGACAAATGTAGAAACGAAATAAAAAAATTTTCTGTAGATTTTTATAATAAATATATAAACTAAGAAACTACTAATTGTAGCGTTTCATTAGTTCTCTGCTCCAACAAAAGATTATTGTTTTTCAAAATTTCATCAGAGGAATTTTCGTTGAAATGTCTAATTGTAAATAAACTAACATTTTCTGTACATTCAACTTTAAAGGTGGCTTTCAATATAGAAAGTAATTCCTTTAATCTAGAGTATTTATCATATACGCACACAGAAAAGCTAATAGCAGAATTTTGAATCAAATCAACCTTCATTTTATTTTCATGTAAAATTTGAAAAATGTCACTAATATTATCCTCAACGATAAAAGAAAAATCTAAAGAAGAAAGTTTTAACAGGTTCAAGTTTCTTTGAACAATAAAACAGGGTATTAATGGGTCTATTTTTGTTCCTCGCGAAATTGCTGTTCCATTTCCTGAGGGATTTAAAAATGACTTAACATAAAGTGGAATTTCTTTTTTTTGTAATGGTTGTAATGTTTTCGGATGAATAACAGAAGCTCCATAAAAGGCAAGTTCGATTGCCTCGGTATAAGAAATTTTATTTAATAATTGAGGCTTTTTAAAAACTCTAGGATCAGCATTTAAAACACCGGGGACATCTTTCCAAATCGTAACAGATTCTGCATTAAGACAATAAGCAAAAATTGCGGCTGAATAATCTGAACCTTCTCTGCCTAGAGTTGTACTAAAATTATTTGAATCACTAGCTATAAAACCTTGTGTGATATTTAATAATTTAGTATTGATATTATTAAAAATTGAATTTTTGGTAGTCTCCCAATTTAGATTTGCATCCCTATACTTTGAATCTGTTTTAATTAATATTCTTGCATCAACCCAATTACATTTAATGTTGGAATGATTTAAATAAGAATTTATAATTTTTGTTGACAAAATTTCACCAAAAATTACCACCTGATCGTAAACAAACGAATAATCGGGGGATTTATTTCTTTTTAAAAAGATCCTTAAATTTTCAAAAACCTCCTTAACGTCAGAAAATATTTGATGTTTATTGTCAATAAACAAATCTTCTAATATTTTATTATGAAAAGAGAAAACCTCGTTTAATGAGTACTGTAGTTCTTCTTTGTTATCAAAATAATTTTTCACCACCAACTCTAAAGAATTAGTAGTCTTACCCATTGCAGAGACAACTATAAGAGTCTTGTCAGATCCTAAATGATTTAATATGGCGATTAAATTTTTTATACCATTAGCATCTTTCACAGAAGCTCCACCAAATTTATATATTCTCATTTTTTATTGATAAAATTTTGAATTGCATCTTCATCCATTTGTGCAATTTGCCATTCTTTTGAAACATAAGCACCATTTTTTTTATAAAAATTAATAGCATCAATATTCCAATCTAAAACTGCCCACTCAATTCTTCTAACATTTTTTAAATGAGAAAATTTTATGAAATGGGCAAATAATGCAAAACCGATTCCTTTACCACGCATATTTTTTGTTACTATCAAGTCTTCTAAATGCATAGTTGGACCCTTCCATGTTGAATACCGTGGGTATCCTAAACACATTCCCGAAATTTTATCATTTACTGTTGCAACAAAACAAGAAAACAATGGCCTATCTCCAAATCCATCTTTAACTAAATCATCAGTTGATATCACTACTGCGTTTGGCTCTTTTTCAAAAACAGCTAATTCATTTATTAATTTAATGACATGTTTCATGTCATCTTTTAGTGCCTTTCTTATTTGAATATTCATAATAAAAATCTAAGTTAAACTAATGAATTTAATATTCAATAAATGATAAAAAGTATAACAATTTTAATGATATTTGTGACAATGAAAAAAGGGGGTGATTCTCCATATTTTACAAAAAAAAATAAGTCTCTGAATCTTCAGAAACTTCAAACTTCTATTGACAAATCTGAAACAAATATTTTCTTAAAAGGCCTTCACGGATCTTCTAAATCCTTTTTAATAAATAGTTTGTTTTCAAATTCAAATAAAAATATTTACTGGATTTTAGAAAACAAAGAATCAGCTGGATATCATTTTAATGATCTTGAGGGATTAGTAGATGAAAAACAATTGTTTTTTTTTCCAAGCAGCTACAATAGAGAAAATGATTTTAAAAAAACTAATTCCCAAAGTGTTTTTTTAAGAACAGAATTAATAAGAAACTTGAAACCAAGTTCTTTGAAAAACTTAATAGTCACGTATCCTGAAGCAATTTTTGAAAAAATAATTATTAAAAAAGATATACAAAAAAGGTTTTTAAAAATTAAAATAGGTGATCTGATTTCGTTAGAATCGTTTAATGAAAAATTATTTGATTTAGAATTCAATAGAGAAGATTTTGTTGTAGAGCCTGGAGATTTTTCTGTAAGAGGTGGAATTGTAGATGTATTTTCTTTCTCTAACAATAAGCCATTTAGAATTGAATTTTTTGGAGATGAAATTGAAAGTATAAGAACTTTTGATATCGAAACTCAGATTTCAAATGATACGTTAAAAGCTATTGAAATATTAGGTGATTTAGAAAATAAAGAAATTGACTATGAAAGAGAAAATATTTTTAAGTTTATAGATAATAATTCTATAATTATAACTGAAAATATTGATTTATTAAAAGACTCATTATCAAATTCATTTGAAAAAGTAATATCGAAAAGTAATGATAAAATAAAGTCAGATAAACTTTTTTACAGCGGTGAATTCCTGAGTAGGGATTTAAATAAATTTAGTGTTATTGAACTTAATAAAATTGGAAATAATAATGTTCACACTCAATTTAATATTTCTCCACAACCAGCTTTTAATAAAAAATTTAAATTACTCATCGAAAATATATCTCAATATCATAATAAAAAATATTCTGTTAAGATATTTTGTAGCAGTAAAACTCAAATTAGGAGATTCAAAGATATATTTGAATTAAATAAAATTGATTTCGATCCAATTTTAATTGAAAAAGCTATTTATAAAGGATTTATTGATCACGAGCAAAAAGAAGTTTGTTACAGTGATCACGAAATATTCGAAAGATATCACAAATTTAAAATTAAGTCAGGATTTGAAACTAAAAAAAGAGTCAATCTAAATGAATTAAAGCAACTCGAAATTGGAGATTATGTAACTCATATTGATCACGGAGTTGGAGTATTTGGAGGACTAAAAAAAATTGATGTAAATGGAAAAATTCAGGAAGCAATAAAATTGACTTATGGAGAGCGTGACACCTTGTATGTAAGTATTCATTTAATTCATAAGATTTGTAAGTATAGTGGTAAAGATGGAACTAAGCCAAAAATATACAAGCTTGGATCTGGTGCTTGGAAAAAAATTAAGCTAAAAGCTAAAAAAAGAGTAAAAGAAGTTGCTTTCAATTTAATTGAAGCGTATGCAAAGAGAAAACTAAAAAAAGGATTTCAATACGGATCTGATTCATCTATGCAACACGAACTTGAAGCTTCGTTTATTTACGAAGATACCCCTGATCAAATAAAGTCTACTCTAGACATCAAAAATGATATGGAAAGTCTTCAACCTATGGATAGATTAATTTGTGGAGATGTAGGGTTTGGTAAAACTGAAATTGCAATAAGAGCTGCTTTTAAAGCAATTGATAATAATAAACAAGTAGCTGTGTTAGTACCTACAACAGTCTTAGCTTTTCAACATTTTAAAACATTTTCAAAACGTTTAAAAGATTTTCCTGTTACAGTTGACTATTTGAATAGGTTTAGAACTAATAAAGAAAAAAACTTAATAATTGAAGAATTAAATGAAGGTAAAATTGATATCATTATTGGTACTCATCAATTGGTAAACAATAAGATTAATTTTAAAAATTTGGGTTTATTAATTGTAGATGAAGAACAGAAATTTGGAGTAAGTGTTAAAGAAAAAATAAGATCTTTAAAAGAAAATATTGATGTTCTAACGCTTACTGCTACTCCAATTCCAAGGACGCTACAATACAGTTTGATGTCTGCTCGTGATCTTTCGATTATCAATACTCCACCTCAAAATAGATTTCCAATTGAAAGCTCTGTTATATCATTTAATGAAGAAATCATGAAAGATGCTATTAATTTTGAAATAAACAGAGGAGGCCAAGTCTTTTTTGTTCATAACAGAATTGAGAATATTCAAGAAATTCGGGCGTTAATTTCAAGACTCGTTCCATCAGCTGATATAGCTATTGTACACGGAAGATTAGACGGTAAAAATCTAGAAAAAACAATGCTAGATTTTATTGATGGAAAACACGATGTTTTAGTTTCAACTACTATAATTGAGAGTGGATTAGATGTGCCTAATGCGAATACTATATTTATTAATAATTCTCAAAATTTTGGATTAAGTGACTTGCATCAAATGAGAGGAAGAGTTGGGAGAAGCAATAAAAAAGCCTTCTGTTATTTCATTACAGCTCCATTATTATCAATTACTAAAGAGGCTAGAAAAAGAATCGAAGCGATAGAGCAACACACTGAACTTGGAGCTGGATTTCATATAGCAATGAAAGATTTAGAAATAAGGGGAGCTGGTGATCTTCTTGGTGCAGAACAAAGTGGATTTATTAACGATATTGGATTTGAAACGTATCAGAAAATTTTAAGAGAAGCTGTAGATGAATTAAAAAATAAAGAATTTGAAACTTTATTTGAAAATGAAGTAGATGATTCATTTAAGCTTTCAAATTTCAAAATTGATACTGATTTGGAAATATTATTTCCTGATAATTATATAAATAATGTTAAAGTGAGGTTAAATCAATACCAGAAACTATCTACAATATATAATCTTGAAGAGTTAAATAACTTTGTAATTGAACTTGAGGATAGATTTGGAAAACTCCCAAATCAATCACTCGATTTAATAAAAACTATAGAACTTAAATTATTGGCAATTCAAAATGGCTTTGAAAAATTGATATTGAAAAATGAAAAGATGATATGTGAATTTATCAGCAGTAAAGAAGATAAATTTTATTCTTCTGGTGAATTTGGAAAGATTCTACAAACTATTCAAAACAATCAAAACCTGTGTCATTTAAAAGAAAAAAAATCAATAAAAGGAGAAAGACTGTTACTTGTTTTTCATGAAGTAAATTCTATCGAAAAAGCTATAAAATGTTTAGAGATTTTTTAAGTTTTTTATTACTTTAAATGCTTTATCTACTTGCTCTTCATTAACAAGTATAGTAAACTCATTGGATGTTGAAATAACCTCATATATATTTATTCCCTCCCATGACAACCTTTGGAAAACAAAGTAATAGATTCCTGGAATTGAAATGTTTTCTGCTGGTAATTTAATTGATATCGAAGATAAATTTACTTGTTTAGAAATACAGATTTCCTCTTTTAAAACTTCTTCAACAAGTGAAGATAAGTTTCCGCTAACAACTATATTACATTCATTAACTCCTCTTGACGAGGTATAAAAATCATCGTTATTATCAACTTTAGCCAAAAGTTTTGCTTGATTACTTAATAATGTATCTGAAACTTTAAAATTATAATCAACTAAGGCTGATCTCACAGTGATATCGCCAATATCTTTGATTATTTTAATAATTTTAAAAGTAGTTCTAAACTCTAGTTCACTTGAAAGTCTTTTGAGTGCCATTACAATTGCTCCATATTTTACTTCTTTCCTTAAAGACTCTTCAATTTCAGATTTTATTATCCTAGATAATGAAGTAAGATTAATTATGCCTTGTGATAGAGCAGAAATTAAAAATGGTTTAGATTTTATATAATCCTCAACGGCGGAAGATATTGTTTTCATATTTAATACAAATATACACTCATTTTAAATTGTTACAAATAAAACATTTAATTATATATATAACATATGTTAAATAATAACAGATTAAATTTAATGGAGGAACAAATTATAAATGATTATTTTTATAAAAAATTGAATTTTGAATAAAAAGAGATTTACTATTACTGCAGCATTACCATATGCAAATGGTCCTATTCATATTGGTCACTTAGCAGGTGCTTATGTGCCAGCCGACATATACTCTAGATATTTAAAGTTAAAAGGACATGATGTTGTCTTTATTTGTGGAAGTGATGAGCACGGAGCAGCTATACCAATAAGAGCTAAAAAAGAAGGCGTTTCACCACAAGAAATTATCGATAAATACCATTTTATGATTAAAGATTCTTTTCTAGAATTTGGAATTTTATTTGACAATTACTCTAGAACATCTTCAAAAATTCATCATGATACAGCCTCTGAATTTTTTAAAGAACTTAATCAAAAGAATGTTTTTGTAGAAAAGGAATCTGAACAGCTTTATGATGCAAAAGAAAATCAATTTTTAGCAGATAGGTATGTTGAGGGAGAATGCCCTAAGTGCGGTTATAAAGAGGCTTATGGGGATCAATGTGAAAGTTGTGGATCAAGTTTAAATGCCACAGATTTAATAAACCCTAAGTCTAAATTAAGTGGGAATAAACCAGTATTTAAGAAAACTAAACATTGGTTTCTGCCTTTAAACAATTTTGAACCGTTTTTAAAAAAATGGTTTTTAATTGACAACGAAAAAACCTGGAAAACCAATGTATTTGGACAAGTTAAATCTTGGATTAATGAAGGATTAAAACCTCGAGCAATAACAAGAGATTTAGACTGGGGTATTCCAGTTCCATTGAAGGGTGCTGAGAACAAAGTGTTATATGTTTGGTTTGATGCGCCAATTGGATACATATCAGCTACAAAAGAATGGGCTAAGTCAAAAAATAAAGACTGGGAGCCTTACTGGAAAGATTCAAAAACTGAACTTGTTCATTTTATTGGAAAAGATAATATTGTTTTTCATTGTATAATATTTCCGTCTATTTTAAAAGCTTCTGAAAAATTTATTTTACCAAAAAATGTTCCTGCAAATGAATTTCTAAATTTAGAAGGTAAAAAAATATCTACTTCAAAAAACTGGGCAATATGGCTTCACGAGTATCTTGTTGATTTCCCCAATATGCAAGATACTTTAAGATACACCTTGACATCCAATGCTCCAGAAAATAAAGACAATGACTTTACATGGAAAGACTTTCAGTCCAAAAATAATAATGAGCTTGTGGCAATTTTTGGGAACTTTATAAATCGTGTTGTTGTTCTAACTCATAAATATTATGAAGGCAATTGTCCTGATATTAATTCATTAAATGAAATAGACGAAAAAATGCTTGATGAAATTTACAGATACCCTAAAAAAATTGGAGATTTAATTGAGAATTATAAGTTTAGGGAAGCCGTAAATACTGTAATTGATTTAGCTAGACTAGGTAACAAGTATTTGGCTGACGAAGAGCCCTGGAAACTTATAAAAACTGATGAGCCAGAAAGAGTAAAAACAATCATAAACATTGCTTTGCAACTTTCAGGATTATTAAGTGTTATTTGTGAACCATTCTTGCCAAATACCGCTTTAAAACTTCGAAAAATGTTAAATCTCCAAAACACTGATTGGAATTCTATTTCTAAAGAGAATCCTATATTACTTTCTAAAATAAATGAAGGAGAATTAATTTTTAGAAAAATTGAAGATGAAGAAATTGATTTACAACTTCAAAAACTAAATGAGTCAAAATAAAATTGGAATTATTGGGTGTGGCTGGCTTGGTCTTCCCTTGGCCAAAATGTTTGTTTCTAATAATTATAAAGTAAAAGGCTCTACAACAACTAAAGAAAAACTTGAAACATTAAAAAAAGAAGGAATAGAACCTTTTTTAATTGAAATAACTGAAAATTCTATTTCAGATTCTATTAATTCGTTCCTTGATGGATTAGATCTACTAATTGTTAACATTCCTCCTAAAATTAGAAAAGAAGGAAATATAAAATACAGTAAGAAAATTGAAAAACTTGTAAAACAGTCTAATAAGGTAAAAAATATATTATTTATAAGTAGTACATCAGTATACGGATCCATGCAAGGTAAAATTGATTCAAACACTGTTGCTTGTCCTGACAGTAAAAACGGAAAAGAAATTTTAAAAACTGAAAATCTTATAAAAGGCAACAATAATACAATATTAAGATTTGGGGGATTAATAGGAAAACTAAGAAACCCTCTAAAATATTTAATTCATAAAAATGAAATATTAAATCCAGAAGCCCCCATTAATTATATTCACCTTAAAGATTGTATTGGAATTATAAGTGCAATAATTTATAAAGAAAAATGGGGTAAAACTTATTCTGCTGTAGCGCCCTATCATCCATCAAAAAAAGAGTACTACAATACTTTATGTGATCTTAAGAAAATTAATAGATTAAACTTTTCAACTAAAAAAACAGTAATAAATAAAGAGATAAATGATGAAAGAATTGAGGAGGAACTAAACTATATTTTTAAAATTCCTGATTTTAATCTTCAATAAAAAATTCACTTTTATCTTTTGTAACTTCTAAATTCATTGTGTTTACAAAAGCATTATAAGAAACTATAATATCTCTAAGATGGTTTTGAAAAAGATTAAAATTTTCAGCAGATAAATTATCCATATCAATCTTTAAAATATCTGTTTTTAGCACCCTGAAACGACCTATAATTTGAGGGTGATCTAATTCAGAAGGCACATTAGTATCTATAATTTTTAAAATATCGGTTTTCAACAAATTGACGGGAAAACTTAATTGACGAGAATCAACAAAAGGAATTTTTTTTACAGAATTAATTAGTGAAATATCTTTCCATTTATTAAAAGTTTGATAATGAGCACTGTCTAACTCAAGTGTAACAGGTAATGAATCTTTAATAAAATTATCTAACTCAGTGTAATCTAAAGTATAACTTGTTTTAACTTTTTTGTTATCATTTGAACAGCTAACAACAATCAGACACAATAAAAATAATCTAATTAGCTTCATAATAACAGTTTATCTAAAGCTCAAATTTAGGTATTTTTAATTAATACTCTACTGAGTCTTAAACGAGTAAACAATAGAGTAACTCGCATTTGTTCCGTCCGATGTTTTCACTCTCCAGTAATACGTAGTAGCAGCTTCTAATTCCACATCAGCA
>MDTF01011975.1_pt1 | contig 11010 bp, 12 predicted proteins | sample 811191 | NCBI WGS metagenome assembly MDTF01 (sample SAMN05326649, study PRJNA326480) | marine metagenome | isolation source: seawater | place: Southern Ocean | collected 2011
CGAACCCACGAAAGAGTTGCCCCTTTGCTGGTTTTCAAGACCAGTGCTTTCAACCGCTCAGCCACCTCTCCTAAAAGTAATTAGCAACTTAATACTATCAATATTGACAAATAACAATATGGATTTTTATTCAATCTAGTCTTGTGTTTTTTTTTATGTTAATAAAAAAAATGCTAAAAAAACTATTATATATTTATATTTTATTAATATTAACTTTCTCACAAAGTGGTGCTCTTGCAAGTAATTCTGATTTTAGCACTTGGGTGAAAAATTTTAAAATACAAGCCGTTAAATCTGGAGTTTCAAAAAAAGTTGTAGAAGACGTGATGTCTAATGCTATTTTTCTGCCAAAGGTTATTGGGTATGATAGATTTCAACCTGAATTTTATGAAGACACATATACTTATATAAAAAAAAGAACAAATGAGAATAAGGTTAAAAAAGGACTAGCTCTATATAAAAAAGAAAAGTTAATAATAGATAAAATTGAAAAAGATTTTTTAATAGAAAAAGAATTGTTACTAGCTCTTATGGGTATTGAAACTAATTATGGTAAATATTTAGGTAAAATGGATATTGTTTCCTCTTTGGCCACTTTAAGTTTCGACAAAAGAAGAAGTGATTTTTTTACAAAAGAATTAATAATTTTATTAAAGCTTGTAGACCAAAAAATTATAGATAAAGAAATATTATTTGGATCTTGGGCAGGGGCTTTTGGAAATTTTCAATTTATGCCCAGAACAATTAAAAATTATGCAATTGATTACAACAAAAACACTACAATAGAACTAAAAAAAACTGAAGACTCGTTTGCTTCCGCCGCAAACTATCTTAATAAAATTGGATGGAAAAAAAATACTCCATGTTTTGTAAAAATTAATTTAAACAAAAGTATACCGAATAAATATCTTAATTCATCAGCTGGAAACATTAAAAATAAAAAAAAAGTTAAATATTTTGAAAAATATATAAAAAATTACAAGGATCTTAGAGTTGATAAAAATTTACTGGGAGCTATTATAACACCTGACATAGATATTATACCTGGTTCAAGCACATATACACCTGCTTATTTAGTTTTTGCTAATTATGAAAAAGTTTTAAATTGGAATCGATCTTTGAGATTTGCTCTTGCCGTTTGTACCTTAAAAAATAATTTTAAAAATGAAATATAAATTAATTTTATTCCTTTTTTTAACATCATGTATTAATAGCACGTATACAAGCAAAAATAATTTTACATATTATGCAAATGGATTTGCTTTAATAGAAAACGATTCTTTCAAAGGTTTAGATGGAAAACTTTTTGCAACACATCATAGGTTAAAATCAGGCACAAAAATAAGAATTACGAATCCTTCAAATGGATTGTCGATCGAAGTTATTGTCCAAAAAAAAATCAAGTTCGATAATTTTTATAAAGTTTTGATTTCTGCCGATACTGCAGAAAAGTTAAAACTAAATTTAAGATTTCCGTATGTTGAAATTGCGGAAATAAAAAAAAATAAATCATTTGTTGCTAAAAAAGCAATTACTCAAAATATAGAAAAAAAAATAGCAAATAAAGCCCCTATAGAAAAAATTAATATTAATAATTTGTCTAAAAAAAAATACACCGGAGAGCCTAAAACTAAAACATACTCAATTTTAGTAGCAGAATTTTATAATTTAGAATCAGTTGGATTGCTCCAAAAGAGATTAGTAACAATTTTAGAAAATTCAAATTATCAGTTGATATATGTTAATAAAAATAATGATAAATCTTATGAATTGTTAATGGGACCATATAATACTATAAATAAACTTAAAAATGATTACAGTGTATTAAGTAATTCTGGTTTCGAAGATATAGATATTAAAATAAATGATTAATCTTTTTAAAATTTTTATAATAATTTTCTTATCATTAATTTCTATTGCTAACGCCAAACCTCTTATTGATGCAAGAACTGCAATTCTTGTAGACTATCAATCAGATAAGATTCTTTATGAATTACAACCGGACCACAGCATTCATCCGGCATCGATGACTAAGATAATGACTGCGATTGTAGCTTTTGACCTACTATCAAATGGTAAAATTTCATTAGATGATAAAGTTACTATATCTGAGAAAGCGTGGAGAATGTCACAAGCAGGCTATTCATCTATGTTCATAATGGTCAACGATCAAATAACAATAGAAAATTTATTAAAAGGTATAATTATAGTATCTGGTAATGATGCGTGTGTAGCTTTAGCTGAAGGTATTGCCGGCACTGAAGAAAATTTTGTTACTTTAATGAACGATAAAGCCAAAGAAATTGGCATGACGTCTTCCAATTTCGCAAACACTTCAGGAATTAATAATCCAGACAACTATTCTACGGTCAGAGATATTGCCAAGATGTCTAAATATTTAATAAAAAATTATCCTGATTATTATGAATATTTTAAAGAAACTAAATTTACATGGGAGCGTACTGGTGGGGAACCTATTACGCAGGGCAATAGAAACTCATTACTTTTTAAAAATATAGGTGTTGATGGAATAAAAACTGGTCATTTAGTAGTAGAGCAATATTCACTAGCAAGCTCAATAAAAAAAAATACACGTAGATTAATTGCAGTTGGTAGTGGTTTTAAAACAAATTCATTGAGAGTTAGTCAATCAAGAAAATTATTAAGCTGGGGCTTGACGAACACAGAAACATTTGAAATATCCAAGAAAGAAGAGACGACTTATGAGGTAGATACATGGCTTGGAAAAACTAAATCAGTTAAAGGTTACACAAAGCAAGATGTTTATACCACTATCGACAAAAAGGATCTTAGAGGTTTTGAGGTTTTTTTAGAATATTTAGGTCCAATAAAAACACCAATTAGCAAAGACGAACAAATTGCTTTAATTAAAATTTACAATAAACAAGAATTAATTAAATCCGTTCCAGTTTACGCAGCTGAGAAGGTTAAAAGAATTAATTTTTTATTAAGTATGCTAACTTCTCTGAACTATATGATTTGGGGAGATGCGTAAAAAAAAATTTTACTTTATCGTTTTTGAAGGTGTAGAGGGTACAGGTAAAAGTTATCAAATAAAAAAACTTTATAATAATTTAAAAAAAATTAAAAAGTTTGATGTTATTCAAACTAGAGAACCTGGCGGACCTCCTACTGCAGAAAAAATTAGAGACTTAATTTTTTCAAAAAAATCAAGCAATTTCGATAGTGTTACTGATTATTTCCTTATGTGTGCCGCAAGAAATGAACATGTTAAAAAATTATTATTAAGATCAAAAAAATTAAATAAAATTGTTATATGTGATCGGTTTATAGATTCAACATATGCTTATCAGGTTATTGGAAATAGAATTGATAAAAAATTAAATATTTTGATACAAAATTATATATTAAAAGGACTTAAGCCAGATATAACTATTGTTTTAAGGTCAAGTTTTAAAGTAATTTTTTCTAGAATTAAAAAAAGAAAAAACACTAACAAATTTGATAAATTGAAAATTAATTTTTATAAAAAAGCACAGAATGCCTACATAAATAAAGCTAAAAAAAATAAAAATTATTACTTATTTGATTCCTCGGAGAATAGTCCCAATTTAGAAAAAAAAATTTTAGATCTTATTATTAAAAAACTAAATTAACATATAATGCTGCAAGATACACAAAATCCTTTTAAATCAATTAAATTAATAGCATTAGATCAATATTTTGATGAAATGGTAAATCTTTTTGAATTAAAAATTTTACCAAAAGTATTACTTTTAAATGGAAAAAAGGGCATAGGTAAATTCACACTAATTTTTCATTTTCTTAATTATATTTATTCAAAAAAAGAAGAAACTAACTACAATCTAAAAGACAAATTAATAAATAATGATTCAAGTTTTTATAAATCAATTTTAAATCAAACTAACAATGATGTAATTTTCCTTCAAGCAGAAGAAGGAAAAAATATTAAGATAGATAGTATAAGAAATTTAAAATCTACTCTATCAAGATCTTCTTTATCGGATAATCCGAGATTCATGATCATCGATGAAGTTGAATTTCTTAACATGAATTCTGCTAACGCTTTGTTAAAAACCCTTGAAGAACCTAGTAGTAATAATTATTTTATTCTTATTAACAACCAACAAGCTGATCTTATTGAAACTATTTCTTCTCGTTGTTTAAAAAATAATATTTATTTAAATTCTGAAAACCGCAAAAAATTAATTGATTTTTTTTTTAAGAATAAAAAAATTGATCTTTTAATTGATGATTCTGATTTATTAACCCCAGGTATGCTTTTAAAATACAATCATTTTTCTAGTAGATATAAAATAGATCAAGGTGATAACATTACGTTAAAATTAAATAAACTTTTATATGGATATAAAAAAGACAAAAATAAAGCTTTAATAAGCATGTCTTTTTTTCTGATTGAACAGTTTTTCTATAAACTTGTTGTAGAAAACAAACATAAAACTTTTTCTTTGCTAGGGATTAAATCAATTATCTTAAATAAAATAAATGATTTTACTATTTACAATCTTAACGTAAACTCAGTCTTAAATTCAATAAACTTAAACCTTAAAAATGTCAGATAATAATTTTTATATAACCACACCAATATACTATCCTTCTGGCAACCCTCATATGGGACATGCTTACTCAAGCATTGTTGCTGATGTTTTTGCTCGATTTAAAAGACTCGAAGGAAAAAATGTTTTTTTTTTAACTGGAACTGATGAACATGGTTTAAAAATACAGAGAGAAGCTGAAAAAAACAACAAAGAAACTAAAATCTTTTGCGATGAAGTTTCTGCTAAATTTAAAAAATTAACCAATATACTAAATCTTTCAACAGATGATTTTATTCGAACAACAGAAAAGCGCCATCACAATTCAGTTAAAGCTATATGGAATAAACTGGTTGAATCAGGAGACATATATCTTTCAAAATACAAAGGTTGGTACTCTGTGTCAGATGAGGCATATTACACAGAAGATGAGATTCTTAATGATGGTGAAAATAAAATTGCAAAGTCTTCAGGATCTAAAGTTGATTGGTTTGAAGAAGAATCTTATTTTTTTAAACTTTCTACATGGCAAGAAAAGCTTCTAGATCATTATAAAAAAAATCCTAATTTTATCTCACCAAAATCTAGAAATAACGAGATTACTAAATTTGTTAAAAGTGGATTGAATGATTTATCTGTAAGCCGAACCTCTTTTAAATGGGGGATACAAGTTCCAAACACTGACAATCATATAGTCTATGTTTGGCTGGATGCATTAACAAATTATATTAGTGCATTAAACTATCCTGATACAGATCATAAAATTTATAAAGATTTTTGGCCTGCTAATATTCATATAATTGGTAAAGATATTCTTAGATTTCACGCAGTATATTGGCCGGCATTTTTAATGGCAGCCAAATTACCACTTCCTTTAAAAATTTATGGACACGGCTGGATACTTTCTGATGACAAGAAAATGTCTAAATCAATTGGAAATATACTTGACCCTTTAGAGATAATTAAAAAATATGGAATAGATCAATTACGTTATTATTTAATTAAAGAAGTTTCTCTGGGTAATGACGGTAATATTTCAATGGAAAATCTTAAGAATTGTATAAACAATGATTTGGCAAATAATTTTGGAAATTTATGTCAGAGAGTATTTAGTTTTCTCGAAAAAAATTGTGGTGGGAGATTACCTAAACCCACTAAATTAGAAGATATAGATTTAAATTTAATAAACAATCTTACAGAAAGAGTAGGTGAGTTAGTTGAAGATATGGACAATCAGGAATTAAACAACTATTTAAAAAAAGTTGTAGATTTTTCCTTTAGCGCAAATAAATATTTCAATGATTTAGAACCATGGTCACTAAAAAAAAAAATACCGATAGAATGAATAATATTCTTTACACAATAGTTACTCAAATTAAAAATATAAGCATTCTTCTAAGTCCAATTATTCCTATTAGTAGTGATAAAATTCTAGATATTATGAACTTGAAAAAAGAAGATAGATTATTAAAATCAATAAATAAAAAAAACATTTTTGATTATGATTTAGAGTTCAAGAAAACTTCAATTCTTTTTGAAAAAATAGATAATGATAATTGATTCTCATTGCCATTTAGAATACGAACCAATGGGTTCTAATCTAGATGAAGTTATCGATAGGGCGTTAAAAAATGATGTTAAGTATTTGCTTAGCATATCAACTACAAATGAAAGTTATTCTCATATTCTTCAAATAGTAGAAAAGTATAAAAATATATATGGTACTTACGGAATACACCCACATGAAACAAAAAATTATAAAAATTTGACAGAAAATGAAATTGTAAAAAAAATAAGTTTAAGTAAAAAAATTATTGGCATAGGAGAGACAGGTCTTGATTATTATTATAATCACTCAGATCGAATAACACAAAAAAAAATTTTTATTGAACACATAAGAGCTGCTCAGAAATTAGAACTTCCCTTGGTTATACACACAAGGTCTGCAGAAGAAGATACTTTGGAAATAATAAAAACTGAAAAAAAAAAGAAAGATTTTAAAGCCTTAATACATTGTTTTACTGGTTCCAAAGGTTTTGCACACAAATTAATCGATATTGGATGTTATATATCCGCAAGTGGCGTGGTGACTTTTAAAAAATCAAAAGAACTAGCAGACACTTTTTTGTCATTACCCAATGATAAAATTCTAGTCGAAACAGATTCTCCCTATCTTTCACCAGAGCCGTTAAGAGGAAAATCGAACGAACCTTCCTATATAATACATACTGTGGGCTTTTTAGCTAAACTTAAAAATATGAATCCCATCGTTTTTGGAGAGCAAACTACGTCAAATTTTTTTAAACTATTTGGTCAACTTAATTGAAAAACAAATTTACAATACTCGGCTGCGGCAGCTCTCTAGGATCACCCTGGATCACAAATTACTGGGGAAATTGTAATAAAAAAAATAAAAAAAATATACGAACAAGATGTTGTGCACATTTTCAATACAAAAATATCTCAACATTAATTGATACTTCACCCGATATTAAAAATCAGTTTTTTAAAAATAAAATTAAAGATATTGACGCTGTTATTTACACTCATGAACATGCAGATCAAACTTCCGGAATTTTTGAATTAAGACCTTTTTTTTGGAAATATAAAAAAAAAATTAATATTTATGGCAGCAAGAAAACGATTAAAGAATTAGAAGAAAAATATGATTTTTGTTTTAAAAAAAAAAATGGCTACATACCAATTTTAAAAAGTAACATTATTAAAGACAGCTTTACCGTTAAAAAAGAAAAAAATAAAATAAAAATAAAATCTTTTGAAGTACAACACGGATTAATTAAGGCCACTGCATATATAATTAATAAGACTGCTTACCTGAGTGACTGCAGCTATATACCTGTTAAGTACAGAAGATTTTTATATAATCTAGATTATCTTATAATTGATTGTCTACGAATAAAAGTGCACCCAGGTCATTTCAATCTTGATACGGCTTTGTTATTAGCAAAAGAATTTAAACCCAAAAAGACTATTCTGACCAACCTTCATGTTGAATTTGATTATCACAAACTTAAAAAAATTCTTCCCTATAAAGTTGTTCCAGCTTTTGACGGAATGAGTTTTAATTTTTAATTTCTCTTTCTATTGCACTTATAAATCTTTTAGATGAAGGTTTTGTTATTGACGCAAATGTTTCTGCAACTTTGCCATTTTTTCCAATTATAATTTTATGAAAATTCCATTTTGGTATAGCGCTAGAACCATGATTTTTTTTAGCCCACAGAAAAAAAGGGTGAGAGTTTACACCAAGAACATTTGTTTTTTCAGTAATAGGAAAATCTATACCGAAAGTTGTTTCACAAAAATCTTTAATTTCTTTGTTGCTTCCTGGTTCTTGTCTAAAGTTGTTAGAAGGTACCCCTATAACAATAAGACCTTTGTCTTTGTACTGGCTTGATAAAGACTGTAATCCTTTATACTGATTAGTAAAACCGCATCTGCTAGCAACGTTTACAATTAGAATAACTTTTTCTTTATGCTCTGATAAATTAATAGTTTTACCTCCTACAGACTTGAAAGAAAACTCTGTAGCTAATTGATCGTATTGAGCGTTAACTTTTGTAAAAAAACTAAACATAATAATGAATATAGTTATTATTTTTTTCATGCAATGTTATTTACAACTTTTAACAAAGTATTAAAAGGTAAAAGAATACAGCTAAATCTCTCTTTATATTTTTTTTGGAATAATTTTCTAAAAGGTTTGTATTTTTTTTTAAGTATAAATTTTTTACTCTTATATAAACTATCAATCTCATTTAAATCATTTTTTAATTTTTCAATATTAGATTTTTTAATTATTTTAGAAAGTAAGCTAGCAGAAGCTTGACAAAATATACACGACTCTGTTTCGTAAAACATACGATCAATTTTACTATTAGATACCACTATTTCTATGGTTATTTTATCACCACAAAGTTTATTTTTAGATGTTGCTATGTGGTCAGAATTTTTTTTAATTCCATAATTACTTGTGTCAGAAGCGATTTTTATTATTTCTGAACTAATCATTTTCTTGTTGAAAAGCTTAATAAAAAATATCCCACTAATGTTGATAGAAGTGAGCCACTTAAAACACCAATTTTTACTCCATCTAAATACATCGGTGTATTTGCAAATGCTAAATTCCCAACAAACAAGCTCATTGTAAAGCCTATTCCAGTAAGCACAGATACTGCATATAAAGACATCCAATTTGAATTGTTAGGTTTTTGTGCAAAATCTAACTTCACAGATACATATGCAAATAAAAAAACACCTATTTGTTTTCCAAAAAATAAACCACACAAGATTCCAAGTGGAACAGGGTTCAATAAAGAATTTAAACTTATTCCCTCCAAAGACACACCTGCATTTGCAAATGCAAAAAGAGGCATTATCCCAAAAGCAACATACGGAGCGATAGAGTGTTCTAGTTTTAATAATAGAGATTTGTTTTTATCTTTTTTATCATGTGGTATTATAAGAGCGAGTAACACTCCTGCTATTGTTGCGTGAATTCCAGATTGATGTGTAAATTCCCATAATAAAAATCCAACTAGCAAGTAAGGTATAAAAGAACGTACATTAAATTTATTTAACGCAATCAAGACCATAACTGCTACAAACATAAGTAATAAATAGTAAACCTCAACATTTCCAGAGTAAAAAAAGGCAATAATCACTATTGCACCCAAATCATCTATAATTGCAAGAGCTGTTAAAAAAATTTTTAGAGATATAGGGACTCTTTTCCCCAATAATGACAAAACACCTAATGAAAAAGCAATATCTGTAGCAGAAGGAATTGCCCAACCGTTTAATGTTTCTGGAGAATTTATATTAATTATTATGTATATGGCAGCAGGAACAGCCATTCCACCAACAGCACCAATTATAGGCAATAGGGCTTGTTTTGGATTTGATAATTCTCCTTGAACTATTTCTCTTTTAATTTCTAAAGATACCAAGAAGAAGAAAACAGTCATTAAAACGTCGTTAATCCAATGAATAACACTTAACTTTAAAGAAAAACTTCCTATCCCTAAACTTATATATTTTTGCAATGTATTAAAATAAAGAGACTCAAAATTACTATTGCTTATTATTAACGCAATTGTTGCTGCAAATAACAGGATTAAACCAGATGCAGCTTCTAATTTAAAAAACTCTTTAAAAGGTTTTGTGAGAACATTTATCATTGTTAATCAATATCCCCGATGTATATACCTAAAGACAGTGCTGTTTCAACTAACGCATCATTTCTTTCAACATTTTTGTAAGTAGAAATAGCATTACTTATTGGGACGTCAATAACTTTTCTATCTTTCCAGGCAACCATTCTGTCAAATTTTTTCTGTTGTAAAAGATCAACAGCATAGACACCGAATGCACTAGCTAAAATTCTATCATTATGAGTAGGTGGTGCACCTCTTTGAACGTGACCCAATGCTGTTACTCGACATTCAATGTCAGTTTTAGACATAATTTCATTTGAAATATAATCTCCAATACCACCCAAGCGTTTTTGTCCATCTTTATACTCATAAATTACTTTTTCACCATTCTCTTTTTTAACAGCTTCAGCAACAACAACTAAAGAATGTTTCAAATTTATTTTTTTCATATTGTTTAATTTGTTTATAATACCTTTAAAAGAATATTTTATTTCAGGTAGTAAAATTATATCCGCACCACCTGCTATACCCGAACTCAAGGCAATATGACCAGCATCCCTACCCATAACTTCAAGAATCATTGATCGACTATGGCTGACAGCTGTTGAATGCAAATTATCTAATGCTTGTGTCGCCACTTGTACAGCTGTATCAAAACCAATTGAGTTGTCTGTAGCGCCAACATCATTATCAATAGTTTTCGGAATTGCTACAATATTCAGGTTTCCTTTTTTTGCTAATTTTTGTAAAATTTGCATACTGCCGTCACCACCGATGATAATTAAACCATCTAATTTAAGTTGATTATATCCTTCAATAATCATTTGTGTTTGATTAATAGATTTTCCATTGTGATCTACGGAATTGATAGTACTTTTTTTATTTGTGGTACCAAGAAAGGTCCCACCTTGTTTTAACAAATACCCAGAAAAAGTTTCTCTAGTTAGTTCGACATAATCAAGAGGTCGCTGCAAAAAACCAGTAGTTCCATTTTTTATGCCAAATACAGTCATATTATATTTATTTTTAGCTCTAAAAAATATAGATCGAATTGCAGCGTTTAAACCACCACAATCGCCACCACTAGTGAGAATACCAATTTTTTTCATAATAAATTTTATTTGTTAGGTTTAAGTTGTATATCAAAAAATGTTTCAATTGCCAAAAAGTCTTATTTAACTTATATAAACAATAAATCGGGGCGTAGCGCAGCCTGGTAGCGCATCTGGTTTGGGACCAGAGGGTCGCAGGTTCAAATCCTGCCGCCCCGACCA
>MDTF01016127.1_pt1 | contig 11010 bp, 7 predicted proteins | sample 811191 | NCBI WGS metagenome assembly MDTF01 (sample SAMN05326649, study PRJNA326480) | marine metagenome | isolation source: seawater | place: Southern Ocean | collected 2011
CGACCGAGCTCCTTGGTGTGAAACACTGTCAAGCCTTATAGCCACGCCCCGTGGCTCGTTACCATCGGAGGACTCATGACGCCAACTTCAGATAGTTTTAAAACTGATAAAACGTATGTCACTGACAGTCAGATTATCAATATAAAACATATTAGGGCCTTCGCTGGCTAGTTTGATCCCCAGCCGCACCACCTCGATAGTTCCGCGGCGGACATATCAGTTTTTGGTGGGCTCTGCACTGGTGATTGGCATATCTCCGCCATCGCTACGCACCTATTGATCGCACAAATAAACAGCGAGGGCGTTTGCTCGGTGCGCTTGGCCGGCATCCCAGAGTTGCGCTGAAGCAAGCCGGTATTTGTTGACGACAGTCTATATTTAACATAAGTGATCGATCCGCCATCGGACGGTTGCAAGTCTATGTTAACGGCCAGCTTTGAGGTCATCGGATACAACCAAAATAGCGATAAAATCATGCGCGGTTGCGGCCATTTTAGTGTCGAAAAATCAGCTGCGATTCCGCTGGGTTGTATATAACTGCCATCCAAACTGTTCACGGTCGGTAGTTCGAGGATATGCCAGTCGGCGAATTCCAGGCTTTTGGAACACATACGTTTAGCGAACAAGCTATTTTTGATTTTTCTAATTGCCATGGTAGCGGCTACTACGAGTCCGCATGCGCTCCCCGAGCGGCATGTGTTTACCGCAATATCGTGGCATCCAAATGACATATGGTATCTATTTAAATGCATATGACGATTGCCTATATGAATCGCGTACCAACGCATATTTACGATGCCGACACAACGGCGCCGGCATCGGTATCGCTGGTTTCAACTAGCTAGAACCGGCCGCCCCGGCCATATATTAACCGATATCTATAAGATGACCCCAAACAAAGTGATAACTTACCCACAAAAAATGGAGCATTACTCGCAGTCAAAACGAGGCTATTAACCAATATGGCGAGTGCATTTTGAGATTCTGTGTGGGCATATTGGCAGGGCTCGAACCAAGCGGACCGACGACATTTTAGCTAGCAAAGCGCACGTTTAACTGGGGAGAACTGCCGTCACCTCAATTTCAATCTGTGCTCGGTCCTCGATTAAGGCAAGTACCTGAAAGACACTCATAGCAGGAAAGTGGCGACCCATCACCTCTCTGTATGCCTGACCGATCGGCCGTAAATTTTCGGCGTAGGCACGTTTTGATGTCAGATACCATGTCATTCTCGCCATATGCTCGGGTCGAGCACCCGCGGCACTTAAGACCTCTCTAACATTGATTAAAGCCTGCTTGGTCTGACCGACAAAATCATCCGATTCAAACTCGCCGTTGGCATTCCAACCTATCTGGCCACCAATAAAAAGAGTTTTACCCGAATCGCACAAAATACCATTCGCGTATCCTTTAGGTACAACCCATCCCTCGGGTAAAACTTGTCCATGCATGCGCTGCATCCTTAAAAACTATCACGTAAATGGTGGATTATATTTTAAACTTAAAATATAATCTTGCCAAGCACTATTCCTTATATACAACCTATAGGAACACATCTATGAGCAGTTCGTCACTTATCGACCTAGTACAAGATTTGGCCAGTGGTGCAATTAAGATTATTGATCTCACCGCCACCTTGGAACCGAGTACGCCCACCCTAAAATTACCGACCGAGTATGGCTGGGGAGTGTCTTGGCCGTTTAGCATCGAGGAAATCTCCCGGTACGATGAACGAGGTCCAGCCTGGTACTGGAATAACTTTAAGTGTGGCGAACACACCGGCACGCATTTTGACGCGCCTATCCACTGGGTAACCGGAAAGGATCACAACGACCATGCAACAGATAGCTTGCCAGTTGAATCCTTTATTGCACCCGCTTGCGTTATAGACGCCTCTAATGAAAGCTCTGAAAATCCAGATTTTTTAATGTCCGTCGCCTTTATTAAAAAGTGGGAAGCGCAACACGGCCAAATAGAGGCTGGCTCTTGGGTACTCTACCGCTCCGACTGGTCAAAACAGATTACCTCAGAGAAGTATCTAAACGTGTCAGATGACGGCAGCCATACACCAGGTTGGGAGCCTGATGCCGTGAAATTTTTAGCTGAAGAGCGCAATGTGGTCGGAGTCGGGGTAGAAACCGTAGGGACTGATGCTGGTCAAGCCGCTGCCCAAGAACCCATGTTTCCGTGTCACAACATCATGCATGGTGCTAACAAATGTGGCCTAGCAGGATTAAAGAATTTAGACTTATTACCCGCAAAAGGGGCGCTATTAATTGCGCCACCACTAAAAATTAAAGGCGGATCTGGCAGCCCAACGCGCGTATTGGCGCTTATAGTGTCGCCAGATTAAGTAGCGCGGACAACATCCACAACACATGCTGACTACTAAGCGCTGATTACATATATTTAATTGAGAAATTATGGCTGAACGTTCATTTACGCACGAAGTCCTAAAACTCCACGCCGGCGAGGGCGAGAGCTTTAAAGGTGAGGGTATTCTTGCTATTACCAAAGGGTTACTTCAATCTGGAGTGGCCTACGTTGGTGGCTATCAAGGATCGCCAATATCACACTTGATGGACGTTCTCAATGACGCCCAAGGTATCCTTGGAGATCTCGGCGTACACTTCGAGGCGAATGGCAGCGAGGCAACTGCCGCTGCAATGCTGAGCGCATCGATTAATTATCCTCTGCGCGGCGCGGTCACTTGGAAATCCACGGTCGGCACCAATGTCGCCTCGGATGCCCTGTCAAATATAGCTTCGTCAGGGGTCACCGGAGGGGCAATTATTATTGTCGGCGAGGACTATGGCGAGGGCTCAAGTATTATGCAGGAGAGGACGTACGCCTTTGCGATGAAAGCACAGATGTGGCTAATCGACCCTCGACCGAACCTGACCAGCATTGTCGACATGATAGAAAGTGCATTTCAGTTGTCTGAGGCCAGCAACACACCCGTTTTTTATATGATGCGCATTCGCGGTTGTCACGTCACCGGTGAGTTCACCGCTAAGGACAACCGAGCGCCCGACTTTAGTAGTAAGAATCACGTGGTGCCGAACCGCGAAGCTGAAAAAATCATTCTGCCACCGCATGTTTATCAGCAAGAACAGGACAAAATTGCGCAGCGCTGGCCGCATGCAATTGACTTCATTGTTGACAACAAACTCAACGAGTTCTTTCCAGGTAAGCATAAGCAGTTGGGCATTATTACTTGCGGAGGAACCTATAATACGTTGATCAGAGCGCTGCAGAGACAGGGCCTTTCCAACAATTTCGGGGTTTCCGATATTCCAATCTATGTTATGAATGTTGCTTATCCAGTGGTGCCTGAAGAGATTGTTGAGTTCTGTGTTGGTAAAAGCCATGTGGTGCTCCTCGAAGAGGGACAACCCGAATATATTGAGCCGGCCATTCATACCATTCTTAGAAAGCGCGATATCCAGACCAAAGTCTATGGCGCAGATCTATTTACACAAGCTGGAGAATATACCGCGCAAATTACCCTACTTGGATTGACGAGGTTTTTAGAAACTCCAGGTATGCCGTATATTACTAAGAATTTTTCTGTAGCAGACGTTCAAAGATTCAACTCGCCCCTTACCGATATTGAACACCAGAAACTGCTAAAAGTGGTACCACCGAGGCCTTCAGGTCTATGTACCGGTTGCCCAGAACGGCCACTATTTAGCGCTATTAAGCAGGTACAAAATGATCTTGGTCCATTTCATATTAGCTCTGATATTGGTTGCCACTCGTTCGCTACACTGGCGCCATTTAACCTCGGCAACACCATTATGGGTTATGGCCTATCATTGGCTAGTTCCTCGAGTATCCGCGCCGCCTTGCCGCACAAGGCAATCAGTATTATGGGCGATGGTGGGTTTTGGCACAACGGCCTGTCGTCAGGCGTAGTTAGCGCAGTTTTTAACAAACACGATGGCATATTGATTATCGTCAACAACGGTTATTCTGCAGCTACCGGAGGGCAAGACATTCCCTCCATGGTAGAGCCCAATAATATTATTGCCACGACCATCGACGCCCGCCATTCCGAGCGCGACGACTCGGTATCCATTGAGCTTGCCTGCCGTGGTGCGGGCGTCGAGTGGGTGCGCACTGTCAGCACCTACAGTATCGAGGCGATGAAGAAAACGCTCAATGAAGCTCTGCAGTCGTCGCAACCCGGACTAAAAGTTATCATTGCCGAAGGCGAATGTATGCTCAATCGCCAGCGGCGCATCAAACCGCTAATGAAAAAATCAATCGGCGATGGAAAGCGCACATTGCGTGCACGTTTTTACATAGATAGCCAAACATGTACCGGCGATCATGCCTGCATTCGACTATCGGGTTGCCCCTCTTTGACCATTAAACCTAGCCTCGATACCCTGCGCGAAGACCCGGTATCCTACGTCGATAACAGTTGCGTAGGCTGCGGTGTCTGCGGCGATAATGTGCACAGCGCCGTGCTATGCCCGTCGTTCTCCAAAATCGATCTGTTATACAATCCAAATTGGCTGGACAAAGCATCATCATTGCTGCGTAGAAACGTGATTAAATTATTTCAACGCTACGATGAATCGAGACAAGCTGGCCAACTTTTGTGACCGATACCCCCGCTAAAACCATCAACATTATTCTCGCCGCGCTCGGCGGCGAGGGCGGTGGTGTGTTCACTAATTGGCTGATCGCAGTGGCCGAGAATAACGGATGGCTATGCCAGTCGACCTCGCTCGCCGGCGTTGCCCAACGCACAGGCGCCACGATTTACTATATCGAGCTGTTTCCCAAAGATCACCAGAAAGGGCGTAAACCGGTCATGTCACTATTCCCCGCACAGGGCGATATCGACATAGCTGTTAGCTCCGAGATAGCCGAAGCCGGTCGCATGCTGCAACGCGGTTTTATTACACCCGACAAAACGACTCTTATTACGTCCACGCATCGGGTCTATGGCATCACTGAAAAATCCGATATTGCCGATGGAACTATGGACGCATCCAGCGTCCTCGAGTTGGCCGCCAAGTACAGCCATCGCTTTATTAATTTTGATATGTCAGAACTCGCAGCAAAGCACAATTCAGTCATTAGCTCTGCATTATTTGGCGCCCTAGCTGGCTCCAATGCACTTCCCTTCGACAAACAGAGCTTTAAAGAAGTCATCGTCAGCACCGGCAAGGCGGTAACCACTAACCTAGCCGCATTTGATGATAGTTACGATTGCGCACAGCGCGCTGTGGGCGGCTCTGCCGTGGAGATTTTTCGCCCACAAACCGCGCCATCAAAGGCCTCACTAAGCGACGTTAAGGCTCAGTTTGAACTGCCGGTTGCCCAGTCGTCACGCGGCTCCGAGCTATTCGAACGATTACAAACTCGCTTCCCGGTCGCGACCCACGAATTGATATATCACGGCCTCCAGCGATTGATAGAATATCAAGATTTTAATTATGCTCACCAATATCTCGACGAGCTCGAGAAAATAATGAAGATCGATAATGGACAACAAAATTTTAAACTGACCAACGCTACTGCCCGCTATCTAGCGCTATGGATGTGCTTTGAAGATATCCCCAGAGTGGCACAATTAAAAGTTCGCGCCACCCGAGTTGATGAGATTCGGCGAGAAGTTAAAGCTGATGCTGAGCAAATTATCCACATCACTGAATTTTTCCGTCCGCGACCTGAGGAAATCTGTGCGATGTTGCCAAAGGCGTTGGGGCGAGCTTTACTGTCGAGCCGATTGGGGAGAGGGTTTCTTGGTATTTTTGCGGGAGGCAGGAAATTGCGTACCGATACGCTCGCGGTGTATCTTTCACTGCGGGTTCTGGCCTCTTTTAGGGCGATTAGGCGTTTTAGTCTCGGGTATGAAACAGAATACAAAATGATTACGAATTGGCTCGACAGTATTAAACTCCTAGCCGCGCGAGATCCGCAATCATCGCTCGAGATGGCCCTCTGTGGTCGCTTGGTAAAAGGTTATGGGGCGACTCGAGAGCGCACCACTGAGCAAGTAGTCACAATCGCGCAATTTTGTCAGTCATTTGCCACGGCCAGCGCAAAAGAAATAAATCATCTGCGCTTGTCTGCCATAAAAGATGACACCAATGAGGCTTTTAATAAAACCCTCTCACAGTACCGTAATGTAAGTTAGCCATTTCCAAAAACTAGGAGCAAACAATGACTACATCTTGGCCCAGTATGAATTGGGAAGACCCTTTCCTTCTCGCACAACAACTTAGTGATGAAGAGCGCTTAGTGAGCGATACTGCATCCAAGTACGCTCAGGACAAACTTGCGCCGAGGGTTCGCGAAGCCTACCAAAATGAAACAACTGACATCGCTATTTTTCGCGAAATGGGAGAACTTGGCCTGCTCGGGTCTATGATTAAAGGTTATGGATGTGCTGGCGTCAGCTATGTCAGCTACGGCCTTGCAGCCCGCGCAGTGGAGATGGTTGACTCGGGCTACCGATCGATGATGTCGGTGCAGTCTAGCTTGGTGATGTATCCAATTGCGATCTTTGGCTCGGAGCAGCAAAAACAAAAATTTCTACCCAAGTTGGCCACTGGCGAACTAATCGGCTGTTTTGGCCTGACCGAGCCCGACCATGGTTCGGACCCGAGCGGCATGATTACCAACGCCCGCCGAGTCGATGGCGGCTACGTACTAAACGGCGCCAAAATGTGGATCTCAAATTCTCCGTTTGCCGATGTCATGGTGGTTTGGGCAAAAGTACCCGATGAAAATAACAGTATCAGGGGCTTTATATTAGAGCGCGGTATGGCCGGTTTATCGACACCGAAAATTACCGGGAAGCTTAGCCTAAGAGCTTCGACGACCGGGCAAATCGTAATGCAGGACGTGCAGGTAGGCGAGGATGCCATGTTGCCGAATGTAAAGGGACTAAAAGGTCCGATGAGTTGCCTTAGCAGCGCCAGATACGGTATTGCCTGGGGATCTCTGGGTGCCGCCGAAGCCTGCTGGCGCGCCGCTCGGAGTTACACGTTGGAGCGCAGCCAATTCAAAAGACCTCTGGCTGCAAATCAGTTGGTTCAAAAGAAACTAGCCGATGCGCAGACCGAGATATTTATTGGATTACAGGCGTGCCTTCAGGCCGGACGTCTGAAAGAAACCGGCCAATTATCGCCCGAGACCGTCTCCATGATCAAACGCAATTCCTGCGGTAAAGCGCTAACGATTGCGCGAGATGCTCGAGATATGCTCGGCGGCAACGGAATATCCGACGAATATCCGGTCATGCGCCATATGCTCAACCTCGAAACAGTCAACACCTATGAAGGCACACACGATATTCACGCACTGATTTTAGGTCGTGCCATCACCGGTATCGCCGCGTTTTAAGGGCCAGCGTGCTCGGGCGCGCTCACTCGAGTGCGCCCATTCACCCAATTGACTAATCAACAAAATTTTCACCTGCTTCAGCCATCCGCAACAATCTTGGCGACACCTGTTGGTAGTCGAAGATCGGCGACGGATAGTAGCCCCTAAGCCCATCGACAACCACTTGCAGTCCGCACTGTCCTGCATGGTACATCGGCCCTCCGCGCCAGCGTGGAAAGCCATAACCGTTTATCCAGATAACGTCGATGTCGCCAGCGCAGCGGGCTATTCCCTGATCGAGGATTCGCGCCCCTTCATTGATGAGCGTATAGATGAGTCGTTGCTGAATTTCGCGCCCATCGATACTACGCCGAGTTATCCCCAAGCGGTCTGCCTCGCGCTCTATCAGGTCGCTAACCATATTGTCATTCTCGCGCTCGCGATTGCGATTGCGATAACGATAAAATCCTGCAGCACTTTTTTGCCCCAAACGGCCCTCCTCAACCAGCATATTTGCCGGTCGAAAAAAACTTGCGTTGGTCGGCGCATCAGGTTTCATCTGGCGAGCTCTAAAACCAATATCAAGACCCGACATATCCGCCACTGCCAAAGGCCCCATCGCCATGCCCCAATCTCTCATAGCTGCGTCAACCTGCCAGGGTTGAGCGCCTTCAAGGAGTAACAGATTCGCCTCACTACTGTAGTTACTGTACATGCGGTTACCGACAAAACCGAAGCATACACCGACCACACAGGCGACTTTATCAATCCGTTTAGCAACCGCCAAAACCGTCGCCAAAGTCTCTGATGAAGTCTTGGCCGCAGCCACGACCTCGAGTAGAGGCATAATGTTCGCGGGGCTAAAAAAGTGCATACCTAAAATCTTTTCTGGTCTTTGTGTAACCGCCGCTATAGCGTCGACATCAAGATAGGATGTGTTAGTTGCCAGTAAGGTTTTTTCGGCACAAAGGCGATCCAATTTGGCGAAGATCGATTGCTTGACCGCAAGATCCTCAAAGGCCGCCTCGACCACCAAATCGACATTTTGTAAATCGTCATAACTCGATGAACCCTGAATATTAAACCAACACGCGGAACTGCCCTCGGAGTCCATGCGACCCGAGGCAACCGCACGCTGCAAATTCGTAGTGATCGCCTGCAGACCCTTTTGGAGATTTTCTTGAGAGACGTCAACTAAAATAACATGCATGTTGGCACTCGCGAAGGCCATTGCGATACCGGCACCCATAGTGCCTGCACCAACAATACCGACAACACTTACTGCACCACTAGCGGTTGTAGGGTCGCCATAGACGCCACAGACACTCTCGGCTAATGCCGCGTACTGCATTGCATCAGACTGCGACGATTGTCGACATTTTTGACCTAGTTCGGCCTCTCTCCCGAGTGCCATTTGCAAATTCGCGGAGAGCCCATATTCAACTGCATCAACTGCCAATTGGGGAGCAATTTGCCCACCCGCGCGACGCTCCATAGCAGTTCGCCAAGTCATGAAAAAATCACTATTAAGCGACTGATTAGCGGCACCATCCAGGGCTACTGGACTATACGCACAACCGCCAATATGCTCAATATAGGCAACTGCCTCAGCTGCTAGATCGATTTCAACTAGAGCATCTATCAGGCCACACTGCAACGCGTCCGCAGCACCTATTGGTCGGCCAGAAGTAATCATTTTAAGTGCCCTATCCACCCCTATAAGTCGCGGCAAGCGCCATGTTGCTCCAGCGCTTGGCAACAGGCCAATGGCTACATCTGGCAACCCGAGTTGACAATCGGCGCGCGCCAATCGCACCGAACACGCGAGGACGATCTCCAATGCGCCACCAAAAACTTCGCCATGCAGGGCGGCAACTGTGATCTTTTGACAATTTTCAATCAAGCTAACAATATCTAGTAAGGACGGCGGGTGAGGAGATGTAACCAGCTCAACGATCTCATTACCGGCGCTAAAGCTAGGGCCTTTTGCGTAGAGTACGATTGCATTTACCGCCGGATCGGAGGTAACCTGCTCGAGCGTTGAATAAAGCGCCGTAAGTAATTCATGCGATAGCGTATTATTGGGTGGATTGAAAATCGCCACCTCGGCAATACCGTCACAAAGATGCAGTTCTACGATAGAGGTCATCATGAGTCCCGTGCTATACATTTTTAGTCTGTTGACAGTGTGTCTTGACAAACCCAGTCCCGCACCCCGATAACGCAATAGTCAATTTGATGGCTATGGTCGGCTAATTGGCTTTACCGAGATGCTCTGCGGTGCGCAGTGCCAAGGCACTGACTGTAAAGGTCGGATTGACTGCGCCACTGGTCGGGAATGTGCTCGGACCCACCACATACAAATTGTCGGTTCCGTGCACCTTTCCTAGGTCATCGGTCACCGACGTCGCGGCGTCATTACCCATCACGGCGCCACCCATAATATGAATTGGAGCGCGCGGTCCAGTCCACACCTCAGTGGCGCCGGCAGCGCGAAAAATCTCCTTACCCTCGCGCATGGCAAATGCCAACTGAGCATCCTGTTCAGGTCCGGCATTGTGGATCGTTCGCGCTATTGGCACACCAAATTTGTCCCGTCGATCACTCAAGAGAACGCGGTTTTCCGCTGACGAGCTGTCTTCACCGACATATAGCATGTTGCCAATATGCTTGGCAGCTCGCTGCATAAAGGGTTGTAGCGCACCGCCAAAGATATCGGGGCGACTGTTCGCATAGCCCAATAGTCCATTGGGTTTAACCGCATTAGCAATTAACCACTGATAAGATCCAAAACTGTCTTTAATTGCAGTCTTGTCGTCATAGTGATCATGACAGATCAACTGACCGCCAGTAGGGCCCAAATGCGGATCAGTTAGATCTTTAAATAAACCGAAGACAGTGCAACCTGGATGGGTCATTAAATAATGGCCCAAGTTACCTGCACGATTACCCACTGCCACTCCGTCGGAATAAGCTGAATTTAACAAAATTCGCACCGACTGTACGGCGAATGCAGCGACCACAACAGTGCCGGCGAGAATTGATTGCTGGGCGCCATTAACATCGTAATATTCGACCCCCTTGGCAACATGTGGTGGACTCTTGGACATCAGTATGCGGCTGGCTTGAGCGTCGAAGCGAATGTCAACACCCAACTTTTGCGCCCTAGCGAGATGCGTCACAAGAGGGTTTTTTAATGCTCCTATAGGACAACCAGCATCACACCAACCATCATAAAGGCAACCCGGGGCACCGTTGTTTGGGACACTATTAATCGCCAATGGAATCGGCGCGGTAGTCAGCCCAAAAGCTCGGAAACCGCGATCTATGACCTTGCCCTGGGCAAAAATTGGCAGTGGTTGCATTGGATAAGGTGCACCTTTAGGTCGCCATATCTCTGCCTCAGCATCGCCACTCAGGCCAACATCTGCCTGAATAGCATCGTAATAGGGCATTAGATCCTCATAGCTGATCGGCCAATCGAGGTGTTTGCCATGTTTCGAGAATACATTGAAGTCGTTGGCATGCAGTCGTGGCCAAACACCGTAGTGATGCAAAGCGGAACCGCCCGCACCAAAACCAGCATTAAAGCCGTGACCGACTCGGTGATTACCCTCTTCTTCAACTGGCGAGCCCGACCATTTCAGACGCCTGGCAAACAGC
>MDTF01010234.1_pt1 | contig 11007 bp, 10 predicted proteins | sample 811191 | NCBI WGS metagenome assembly MDTF01 (sample SAMN05326649, study PRJNA326480) | marine metagenome | isolation source: seawater | place: Southern Ocean | collected 2011
ATTACGGATATCGATATTTTTTCTAATTTCTTCTTATTATGTTTTCATTTTTTTTTATCAAAAGAATTATTTTGTACATCATTTTGATTTAAATGTTGATTATATTTATCTAATTTTGATATTAAATGTATCACCATTTATTATTTTTTTGTCAAACAAAGATGAACGAAAAAATCTACCAATATTCTACCTCACATTAGCCTATTTTTTATTCTCTTATACATTCTATTTATTATTCAGTTCATTTACTCTTTTTTTTTACACACCAGTTGATATTAATGGGTATAACGCAGTTACAGATGGAAATGTCTATAATCATGTCATATATGCTAAAGAATTAGCTAAATTTATTAAACATCATGACTATTCAAATGAAGTTTTTTTATTAGGCTTGTTTTCTTATAATCTGGGCTACTTTTTATTTTTTAAATTTATTAAAAAAAGTAGAGATGGATTTAAAATATTAAGAATTAATAATAAAGAGTTAATCATCCTGGGTTTATTGACCTTAATAGCTGTAATTTTTTTTTATTATATAATTAACTTACCTGAATACATTAATGGAACACAACAACTAAAATTCCCGTTATTGTATATTTCTTATGGTGCATTAGTTCTTTATATATTTAACAATAAAAAAAAGATTTCAATATATTTTTTGTTTTTAATTTATTTATTGATTTTAATACCTATGATTGGTGACTTATTAAATGGGTCTTATTTTTTACCTTTTTTTTCTATATTCTTAATTTTTACTTTTTATTTTTATCTAGATCAGAAAATTAATAATAAAAGCTTAATATTATTTATTTTAGTAATATTAATCTCTTTTGTAATTTTTGGAACAAAGGGTGAGTTTAGAGCCAAAACTTGGTATAAATCAAACATTGATACTAAGGAAAAAATATTTATTTATAAAAATGAAATTAGTTCAGGTATTAATAATTTAAATTTTATAGAGGATACTTTTTTAAGTCGAATTTATCACAGCTATGGATCATTACTCATTGTAACAAAGTTGTCTCCTGAGAAGGTTGATTTTTGGAAAGGCGAGTCATATAAAATTTTAGCATCAAAAATTATACCAAGGGTATTTTGGAAAAACAAACCATCAGACGAATTAGGTAATAAATTTGGCCATAGATATGGAGAATTAAATTTAACAGATAAAAATACATCGTGGAATATGCCTGTATTAAACGAATTTTATGTTAATTACGGCTCATGGGGAGTTGGTATTGGTATGTTTTTATTAGGAATTCTATTTAGGTTTCTTTCAACATCTTTTTCAATAAAGGATAATAATAATATTGAGAAGGTTATATCTTTTTTTATACTTATTCCGTTATTTTTTCTTGAAAGCCATTTATCATTGTTGTTTGGTGTCGTTATACAAAGTTATATTTTTCTAATAATACTATTTATTTTGTACAAAAAAGTATTCAAATTTTTTAAAATAATTCAGTAAAGCAATTACTTTATCAACAAACGTAAGAAACTTAAATTTTTTTTATATAACATATTAGTAGTTATTTGATTCATGTATTAAAATTTTTAACTGTATCATTTATACTTGCCTCTTTATTTAGTTTTCAGGCTTAATAATTAGTGAAAATTGTTTTTAATATCGTTATATTTATCATAACAATATTTTACAAACTACCCCCACAATGATATTAAATTTATTATGAGTATTATTTTATTTTCATTTATTATTTTAATAAATTTAGATTATTAAAGATGCTGTCAATTCTTGATATTATAAAAAAAAAAATAGATATATTCAAAAATATTAATCTAATTAATCTAAAAAAACCAAAGTTTATTTTTTATTCAGAAAGCAGAACTTATCAAAAATATATTTTATTATTAATTCAATTATTATCTAAAAAGTACCCAAATGAAGTATATTATGTAAGTTCTGATAAAAACGATCGTATTGATAATTTGAATATTAAGAATATTTTTATAGGTGAGGGTATGCTAAGAAATTATTTTTTTTCATCAATTAATGCAGAAAACATGATTTTAACTGTTACTGATCTTGACAACAATTTGATAAAAAAAACAAAAAAAATTAAAAACTACATATATTATTTTCACGCCCCTGTAAGTACTACAAAAATTTATACTGAAACCGCATTTGACAATTATGAAATAATTTTTTGCAATGGTGACTACCAAATAAATGAAATTAGAAGAAGAGAATTATTAAAAAAAATTCCTAAAAAAAAACTCATTAAAACAGGATATCTTTATTTTGATTATTTACAAAATAGAATTAAGCAACCAAAATTAGTTGATGAAATTTTAATTGCACCTTCCTGGAATTATAATAAAGAAAATTTTTTTAATGAAAATTTTGAATTAATTATAGAAAAATTATTAAAAGATGGTTTTAAAGTAAGGTTTAGACCTCATCCTGAAAATCTTAAAAGATCACAATTAACCTTAAATAATATTAAAAAAAAATTTATTAATAAAAGATTTATTTTTGATGATGACAATGAAAATATTAAATCCATGGAAAATGCAAAATGTTTAATAACTGATAACTCGGGTATTGCGATAGAGTATGTGCTTTTATTCAATAAACCAGTTCTTTATTTTGAAGATTTTGATAAAATTCACAATACAGAATTTAATATGTATAATGATTTGATGACAATGGAAGATAAAGTTAAAAATAAATTTGGTTATACTTTTAAAATAGACGATATTGATAACATTAGTTTTTTAATTAACAAATCTACAAGTGAGTTTAAAAATAATGATATTGAAATTAAAGAATTTATTAATGAAAATTTTTATAATTTTGGAAAAATGATTAATAACTTTGAAAAAAATTTAAAAAAAATATTCGAATAGTCTATTTATTGATTCTAAACCTATATAATGACTACCATTAAAAAAAATATTCTAAATGAAACATTTGGTTCTCATATTAGAAATTTAAGAATAAAAAATAAAATTGGTCAAAGAGAGTTAGCCAAAAAAATAGGAGTATCGGCTTCATATCTTAATGATATAGAAAAAGATAAACGGGCTGCTCCCAAAAATGATGTAATCAAAAAAATATCATCTATATTATCAATTGATTTAGATTTTTTAAACGACCTTGCTGGAAACTCAAAAAAAAGTTTAGCACCAGATATTACTGAATATATACAGAATAATCCTGAAGTTGTTTCATTAATTCGATCTTTTAAAAATAATAAATTTGGTAAAATTGAAATAAATAAAATTGAAAAATCTATTGATAAATCTAGATCTAAAGCATTAATAGTTGCAGCTGGTTTAGGTAGCCGTCTTAAAGATCATACTGAGAATTTACCAAAGTGTATGCTAGATTTTGGTGGCAAAACTTTATTACAACGCCAATTATCATCTTATAAAAAGTGTGGTGTTGAAGATATTTCTATTATACGTGGTTATAAAAAAAATAAAATTAACTACAAGGGTTTAAATTTTTTTGACAATAATGATTATAAAGATAATAATATTTTAAATTCAATATTTTATGGTGAAGAAGTAATAAATGGAAATATTATAATTTCATATTCAGATATTTTATTTGAACCATATGTTGTTCAAAGATTGCTTGGTTCAGACCATGATATTTCAGTCGTAGTTGATATTGATTGGCGAGATTATTACATTGATAGAAAAGACCATCCACTATCTGAGGCTGAAAATGTTATTTTTAATTCTAATAATGAAGTTATTAAGATTGGTAAAATTGCATCTGAAAAAGAAGAGGTTCATGGAGAATTTATTGGTATGATAAAATTAAACCACCATGGTTGTGAAACTTTTAAAAAACATTTTCACCGTGTTAAGAAATTTTTTTGGAACAAACCTTTCCAAAGAGCCAAAACTTTTCAAAAAGCTTACTTAACTGATATGATACAAGAGCTCGTAGATGTTGGTATCAAGGTTCATTGTGTTATTATTGAAAGAGGATGGAAGGAAATTGATACTGTTGAGGATTATAAAAAAGCCCTAATAGACTTCAAAAAATAACCTTATAAATTTTGTTATTCTCTAATTGACTTGTGCCTATTTGAGTACTAATAATTAACTCGTTAGCGTACAAAATTAATTTAAAGGAAAAATGATAAAAAGAACAGTTTTAGTAGTATTGTTATTTCTAATCAGCTTAAGCTCTTATGCCGAGATGAAAACTTATAAAATGGTCTTTGTGCCTGCCAGTGAAAAGGGTGATGAGAGTGATTATGAAAATTTAATTTCGATTACAGAAAAACTAACAGGATTTAATATAGAAACCATAAAAGTTACCGATTATAACGCAGCTGTTGAGGCTATGAGAGCAGGTAGAGCCCACATCGCCTGGTATGGTGGCAAGACATATATTGTTGCTGCCGAAATAGCTGATGCAGAAGCATTTGCTGCTGGTGTTAGACCAGGAGAAACAAATGCTAATTACTATGCTTATTTTGTAGTAAAAAAAATAGTAAACTCAAAAATTTTATAGATGTTAAGGGTAAAATATTAGCTTTGAATAGCATTGGCTCAACAAGTGGTGATTTAATTCCTCAAGTTGAGTTATCTAAAATTAATTTATCTACTACAAATAAAGATCATTTTAAAAAAGTATATTACGCAGGTAGTCATGATGCATGTTTATTGTCTGTTTTGAATGAACAAGCTGATGTGTGTGGAATGAGTTCAAGAAATTTTGAAGCAAGACTTAAAGATAAAACATTTACAATGGATCAAGTTAGAATAATACATAAGTCTAGTCCAGTTCCACCACCACCTTTAGCTTATTCTAAAAATATCCCACTAGAAGATAGAAATAAAATTAAAAAGGCAGTTTTAGAAGCTCACAGATATGGCTCCATTGGAGGTTATGGTGGTGAGATGTCTCATTACATTGAGGTCAAAGACTCTGACTACGACGTATTAAGAGATGTTGTTAAATTATTAAAAAATCAGCAATAAAAATGTTAGAAATAAATAACTTAAGAAAAAATTTTAAAAATGGAACTCATGCCCTAAAAGGTGTGAGCTTAAAAGTTAAAAAAGGTGAATTTATTTCAATATTAGGACCAAGTGGATCAGGTAAAACAACATTATTAAGAAGTATAAATGGATTAGAGTCAATTGATGAAGGTGAAATTATTTTTGAAAATAAAAAGATTAATCATGAGAGTTTACCAAGTGTACAAAGAAAAACAGGAATGATTTTTCAAGAATTTAATTTAGTTAATAATCTGTCATCAATTAATAATGTATTAACTGGACTTTTGAATGCTAGCAGTAAATTTCTTTCAATGTTCTATTTATTCACTAAAGAGCAAAAATTAGAAGCGCTACAGTCATTAAAAACAGTTGGATTGCTTGAAAAAAGTTACAATAGAGTGGATGAGCTCTCTGGAGGGCAAAGACAAAGAATTGGTATTGCAAGAGCAATTATAAAAAAACCAATTTTACTCTTAGCTGATGAACCAGTGGCTAGTTTAGATCCCAAAGCTGCCCTATCCACAATGATGTTATTAAAGAAGATAAATAAAGATTTTAATATTACTATTTTATGCAATTTACATCAGACAGATTTAGCAATGAAATTTTCTGATAGAGTAATTGGCCTATCTAATGGCTCAGTTGTTTTTGATAAAGAAGCTAAGTATTTAGATAAAAATATTAATAAATTATATATATAGCATGAGTGATAAAAAGATTATTAAACTTGAAGCTCTTGATCCAAAAGAAAATTTAGAAAAATATTTGAGAGCGCAATGGTCATGGAAATCAATTGTTTTTATAATTTCAACATTTATATTACTTACAGTAGTAATTATTGATCTTGAGATCAATTTTATTAATCTTTTTTCAAATTCACTTAAGTACTTTGCTGACATTCTTTCTAGAATGTTGCCCCCAGATTTTTCAAATTTTAAAGAATTAGTTTATTCAATGATAGAAACTATTGAAATTGCAATACTTGGAACATTTATTGCAATAATTTTGTCCATACCCCTAGCTTTACTTTCAGCAAGAAATATAGCACCAAATATTATAATTTTTTTTATTGCAAGAACTATAACAATTTTTTTTAGAGCTATTCCAGAATTTATAATTGCAATGATTCTTGTTATTGCGATCGGTTTTGGTGCCATGCCAGGTGTTCTTGCATTAGGAATTCATACGATGGGCTTTTTAGCAAAATTTTACGCTGAAGATATAGAGCATATTAACAAAGGACCCGTTGAAGCACTAAAATCTTCGGGTGCATCTAAAAGACAAATAATTTCATTTGCTGTGATACCACAAATCATACCATCCTTTGTAGCTAACAATCTCTATATTTTAGATCGAAATATTAGAATGGCCACCATGCTCGGTATAGTCGGAGCTGGTGGAATCGGTTATGAGCTTCAATCAGCCTTTCGCATGTTCGAATATCCAAAAGTATCTGCAATTATAATAATAATATTTATAACAATTTTTTTAATTGATAATCTTTCTTCATATATAAGATCTAAAATTAAATAATATTTTTTATACAAAAATATTTAAAGAATAGTTGATCAGATGCTATGAGTAATAATTAGGACTCTGCTTCACTATTAAGGTATTTATTTATCTATTAAAAAAACTCATTAATATTCTTTTCATTATGCGTATTAAAATTTTACATATGTCTTTTATGTTTGGTTCCCTATTTGGTCTCCAAACTTTGATTACTGGTAAAAAAGGTTTTGCAGTAATATTACTTTTGTCACAACAATATTTTATAAATTGCTCATGAAGTGGTAGTAAATTTAAAACAGGATACATCGATTTTTTGTTCCAGGCTTTTTTTGCAAAATGTTTAAAACTATTAACAAATTTAAAAAACTCATTTCTTTTTGCATAAAAAAATTGATCAGATCTATCTTTTTCCCAATCACAACAAGTGTTTTCAAAAATTATTTCAGAATTGGAGATATTCAAATTTATCCTTGATGCAAAAAAAAGATCAGGTCTGCTTTTAAAAATAATCTGATATTTTTTATTTTGAATTTCCTCAAATTGTTTTATTAATTCTATAGATCTAACAAATTTATAGATTTGTGACCTTGTAGATAGAGCTGTTTTGCCAAAAACTTGATCAAACTTATTAAAACTACCAAAAATATCTGTAGTTAAATTAAAATTAAAATCTTGCATTTCAAAGTAAATAGGTTTTAAAATTTTTTTAATATTATCTATTAGATCAATATTGCAATCATCATCAATCCAGGTTGATATTATTAAATCTGACTTTGTGTGATCTAAAAACTTTTTGTGATATTTTAATATATAACGAATAGTTCTTAAATTACCAATTAAGAGTAGAATATTTTTATTATTACTAAAATTTTCTGACAATATATTTTTTTCAAAAAAATCTTCCATATTTTAAAATTTGTTATTTAATGCAGTTAAAAGAGTATTATAAAACATAATTTAAGGTAAATAATCAATAAATTAAACTATTAAAAATATAATTTTTTTTTAAAAAAATTTACGTTATAAATTGTAACTATGAATAAGTGGGAAGCTCTAGAATATGTCTTAAAAAATGAACATACCAAAGCCCCTTTGGAGTTTTGGTCTGATCAAGAATTTGTGTTTAATGCTGTCCACTGGAATGGTTTTAATTTTAGATTTGCTAATGATAAACTAAAAAAAGACAAAGAATTTGTTCTTAAGGTTGTTAAATATTGTGGGTATGCTTTTGAATATGCTGATAATTACTTGAAAAAAGATAGGGCTTTTGTTCTTAAGGCTATTGAGTACAACGCTTCAGTTTTAAAATATGCCGATATTAGTCTGAGAATGGACAAAAAATATATTTTACAGATATTACAAGCATATAAACCTGCATTAGAGTATGTAGATACTTTACTTAAAAATAATGAAGAGTTTTTAAATATGCTAAATAATTCAAATGATTAAAAATTATTTTAAATTTATTATGAATATTATTTTAATTTCTTTTTTTATTTTAATTAATCTAAGTAATAATGCGTATGCTTATTTAGATCCTGGAACAGGAAGTATAATCTTACAAGCTCTAGCAGGTGTAGTTGCTGCAGCGACATCCTATTTTTATTATTATGGTGGTAAAGTAAAAGAATTTTTTAAAAGATTTAAAAAAGATAAAGATAAAGTGAAAAAAAAAGAAGATAAAGTTGATAATGATTTTGAGTAAGTTTAAGACAATTCAATTATTATTTGTTTTCTCTTTTTTTCCTGTATGGATTGTAAGATCTGATTTAGTGCTTCAAGAAATAGCTCTATCTTTATTATTATTTTTATTAATTCCTTTGTTATCTTTTTATTTTTTTTTAAAGAAATTTGACCAACCATATAATAGTTTTTTATTATTTATAATTTCATTAATATTTATTTATGGTTTGGATAATCACCTTGGATTAAGAACGGGAATGCTGGGTTTGATCTCTACAATTACAGGTCAAGATGAATGGCTTGCTGCAACTTTTGGAATATATAAATATTTAGTAAGTCTTTTATTTCTTTTATCATTGAGTTTGATTATTTTTTTTATAACTAAAAAAACAGATAAAAAATTTATTAAAATTTTATTAATTACTATAATAAGTTTAGCTGTCTTTAATGTATTCGATCATGCAAAAAAACATACAGAAATAGTATATTTTGAAAAATCCTCTAATATTAATAAATTAAAAAAAACGACCTTAGTAATGATTTTTGACGAAACGTCAGGTATTGATAGCTATGAAAGTAGCGGACCAAAAGGAAAAAATTTTATAAAGTTTTCTGAATATTTTTTTAAAAAATATAAATTCAACGTTTATAGAAAAGCTGAAACTCTTTCATCAAGTACAGTTACTTCTATTGTAAATCTCACAAACTATAGAAATGATATAATTTTTCAGGGTAAATATTATGAGGACTCTTTAAATAGATCAGGTTACATAGAACCAGCAAACACATACTATCAAGCTTGGAGTCAAACAAAAAATAAATTTTTTAATGGATTTAGTCAAATCAGTGTTCATCAAGGAATGACAACTAACTATTGTAAATTAAAAAACGTTTATAAATGTGAAACATTTAATCCATTTAAACAAAGAGATTTTATGGATGGCTTTAAAAATACACCACTAACAAGAATAGTCTCAATTAACCAAATGAATGGTTCAATAATTGGTCGTTTGATTTGGAGAATCTTAAGACAGTTTAGATTTATTGATAGCATAGCTATGCCCGAAGGTGAAAAACCAGCACTCATCTACACTTTAAAAGAAATCGAAAAAGATATATATTCAGAAAAATATGATTTAATATTTTTTCATCCACTTGTTCCACACACTCCATATGGCTATGATTCAAGCTGTAAGTACAATGGTGGAATTTCTTTTAATACTAGCTTTATGAATTTAGAAAAAAAAGTTGAAATTCATAACAATGAAAGAACTTGTATATTAAAATTTTTAGATATTTTTTTATCTAATATCAAATCTAACAATAGACTTGATGATTTAAATATAGTGATACTTTCAGATCATGGTGCACGTATTAAACAAGATGAACACAGTAGTGTATTTTCTACAATGCTAGCTTATAGGGATGTGGATAGTGAGTATATCAATTATGACTTCAAAATTACCATTCAGGATTTTTTTAAAAACAAGTTAAAGAAAAAATAATGATAAAAAATTTATTTAATATCTTGATGAAATATATAATTATTAATCAAGTAAATATAATAGAAATTTAAATCATTAAAAATGTTAACAATTATTAATATTATAAAAAAAAATAGATATATTAAAAAATATTAATATGTATAGAATTACTTAAATAATATTGAATTAAAATGTTTATCAATTTTTTTGTAAAAAAAATCACTAATAGTTATTTTTTAACTTTTTTTTTATTACTTTTGGCATTTTTTTTAAGATTTTATAAATTTGATGCTATAGGTCTCTGGGGTGATGAAATCTTAACTTACTGGGAAACTGAACCTTTACAAACATTTAATGAGATATGGATAAAAACTAGTCCAACTGAATATACACCGCCACTTTATTTTTATGTTCTTAATATTTATAACCATTTGTTTGATTATTCAGCTTATACTATAAGACTTTTTCATATTATTTTTGGATTTTTATCATTGTTAATAACTTTTTTTATTTCAAGACATTTACTTACTAAGTCAGCTAGTAATTTAGTATTATTTTTATTAGGGATTAATTTATTTTTGGTATCGATCTCTACGGAAGTAAGGGTTGTGCCCCTTATTTTATTCTTTTATCTAATTTTAATCTTATTTTTTTTCAATATTATTAAAAATATAAATTCTAAAATATCCTATTTAGACATCCTATTTTTAACCTTCTTAAATGTTGTGATTTTAAGTTTACATCCATTTACTATTGTAATTATTTCAGCTCAAATAATTTTTTTATTATTATTGATCAGAAAAAATACAACTGATTCTAATAAAAAATTATTTTTATATATTTCTTTTATTATTTTATCATGTGCTATTTATGCCATAATTAATAAAACATATATTCTTAATAGACTGGATGGTACTCCCCTTGACCACCATAAACTGACATTAAAATTTTTTATTGGGTATAATTTTAAAGCTTACTTTACGTCTTATTTTTTAGGGTTTATTAATCTTCTAATAATTGCTATGTCGCTATGGAAATTTAAAAACGACATATATAAGAATTTATATATTCTATTTTTATCAATAATTTTTATTTGCACATATGTATTTATAATTTTTGTTTCAATAACTTTCTCAAGCATTGGTGGTGCAAGATACTGGACTTACCTAGTACCAATAATAGTAATATTAAATATATATTATTTAACAGAAGTAAAAAAAAACATATTTAGTAAGGCTTTAATTTTACTATTCATTATATACACTCCCATTAATTATTTGCAAAAAGTTGATAAACCTCAACTTAGAAAGCCAGATACACCAGGTTTAATAGCTTTTATTAA
>MDTF01009707.1_pt1 | contig 11006 bp, 11 predicted proteins | sample 811191 | NCBI WGS metagenome assembly MDTF01 (sample SAMN05326649, study PRJNA326480) | marine metagenome | isolation source: seawater | place: Southern Ocean | collected 2011
ATTTATGAAAAAGAAGGCTCTGATTGCTGGTTCTCTGATGATCCACAAAGATTTTTAGGAGATAAATATAAAGCAGAAGAGTACGATAAAATAAGTGACATAGTTGAAGTTTGGTTTGATAGTGGTTGCACTCACGCATTTGTTTTAGAAAAAAGAGAAGATCTTCAGTGGCCAGCATCAATGTACCTAGAAGGATCTGATCAACATAGAGGGTGGTTTCATTCATCGTTACTAGAATCATGCGGAACTAGAGGTAGGGCTCCATACGAATCAATATTATCACATGGGTTTGTTGTGGATGGTAAAGGTCTCAAGATGTCCAAGTCATTAGGAAATGTAATAGCACCAGAAGATATTCTAAAAAAATATGGTGCAGATATTTTAAGAATATGGGTTGCCTCATCTAATTATGCTGAAGACTTAAGAATTGATTATTCTATTTTAGAGCAGCACGCAGACTCTTATAGAAAAATTAGAAATACATTCAGGTATTTATTAGGAAATTTAAATGATGAATTTAATCAAATTAATCTTGAAAAATTAGATGTAAATCAATTGCCAGAACTAGAACAATATATGCTTCATAAAATTTATCACTTAAATAAAAATTTTAAAAATTATTTTAAATCATATGATTTTCACAATCTTTACAAGGAACTTTTAAATTTTTGTACAGTAGACTTATCTTCGTTTTATTTTGATATTAGAAAAGATACTTTATATTGTGATTCAAAGGAATCTAAAAAGAGAAAAAGCTGTATCATATTGCTAAACATTGTACTTGAGTCATTACTTAAATGGTTTGCACCGATCCTTTCATTCACAACGGAAGAAATTTTTTCAATAATGAATAAAAATAAAAAAAGTATTCATTTAGAAGAGTTTATAAAATTTCCAAAATCATTTGAAAATGAAATATTAAATAAAAAATGGATCAAACTAAAAAAAATTAGAGATATCTGCAATATTAGCATTGAAGCTAAAAGAACAAGCAAAGAAATCGGCTCAAGTCTTGAAGCAAATTTAATTATTAATTTAAATGAGGAACTATTAAAAATTACAGAAAATATAAATTTTTCTGAATTATGTATTACTTCTGGTGCAAAAATAAAAAAAAATGAAGAAGAAGAAGAAGTGAGCGTCGAAACAATCAAAGCAGAGGGTGTTAAATGCTCAGTATGTTGGAAAATTAACAAAGATGGATGTGAAAGACATCCGCTTTAAGCCAGACAATTAATGTTTAAAATAAATCTTAAAAATATTCTAATAAACACAATGACAGTATTAGCTATATTTTTATTAGATCGTGTAACAAAAATTTATATAATAAAATTAGCAGAATTAGAGAATGTTGTAGATATCTATATAACATCATATTTAAATCTTTATTTAATATGGAATAAAGGAATAGCTTTTGGTTTTTTGTCATTTGACAATAGTACAGTTTATAATTTGATAACTATGATTATAATAATAATAATATTCATCATTATGCTATTGATACATAAATCGAGAGATAAAACTGTTTATTTTTTATTATTTATTCTGGGAGGAGCTATCGGAAACCTTTTTGATAGAATATATTATTCTTCTGTTCCAGATTTTATTGACTTTCACATAAATGGTTTTCATTGGTTTATATTTAATGTAGCTGATATATTTGTATCAATAGGAGTATTATGCCTTATTTTGGCTGAAATATTCTTTAATAAAAAGAGTAAAAATGAAATTAGTTAAAGTTATATTATTTTTCACAGTGGTTTCTTTCGTCTTGTCTGGATGTCGGTCGCTAAAAGAGAATCTTTCTATGAAAAAAAAAAGTAATTCCAATGAGTTTTTAATTGAAAAAAAAGACCCATTGATATTACCACCTAATTATAAAAAATTACCAATTCCACAAGATCAAGCAAACGTAGAAAAGAGTGTAGATAAAAAAATTGATTTTTCTAAAGTCTTGAAAAAAACGAATAAACAAAAGAATAAAAATCAAAATAAATCACTAGAAAAATCTATTTCAAATATACTTAATAAAAATTAATGTTAACAAAAAATATTGAATTTAAGAATTTTAAAATTGGATCAGTTAATAAAAAAATTAAGAAAGATTTAGAAAAACTTCTTAATACTAAAAGTGAAGTTTTAAAATCATTAACACCATCTTACAGTTATTCATACTCAAAAAAATTAGTCAAAATATTAAAAAAAAATTCAATTATTAGAATAATTGGTATGGGTGGATCTATACTAGGTACGGAAGCTATTTATGATTTTCTTAGATGTAAAATTAAAAAAAAATTTATTTTTATTAATAATATCGAATCAAATATAGATAATTATAATAATAAAAAAAATATTACCAATATAGTAATTTCTAAATCTGGTAACACTCTTGAAACTATATTAAACACAAATATTTTTATAAAAAAAAATCAAAAAAAAATTTTCATAACTGGAGAAAATGACAGCTATCTGAGGGAACAAGCAAATATATTAAAAGCAGAAATTATAAATCATAATAATTTTATTGGCGGAAGATACTCTGTGCTATCAGAAGTAGGAATGTTACCAGCAGAATTAATGGGATTGAAAGAAACAAAATTTAAACAACTAAATAATTTAATTAAAAATAAAAATTTTATAAAAGAATTAATAAAAAATGTAAGTAACATAATTTACTTTAATAAAAAAAAAAAATTTAACTCTATTATACTAAATTATGACAAATCTTCAGAAAACTTATTTAGATGGTATCAACAATTAGTGGCAGAGAGTCTGGGAAAAAAAGGAAAAGGGATTTTACCAATCATCTCAACTATGCCAAAAGACAATCATAGTCTCATGCAATTATATTTAGATGGCCCAAAAAATAATTTTTTTACTTTTTTTTATACAAAAGAAAAAAAGTCGTCAAAAATATTTAGTAAAAAAATTCTATCATCACATAATTACTTGAAAAATAAAACTTTAGATCACATAAAATTTTCTCAAAAAATAGCTACAGAAAATATATTTCTAAAAAAAAAGATACCATTTAGAAGCTTTGATATACTGAATAGAAATGAAAAAACTTTAGGTGAGATATTTTGTTTTTTTATCTTAGAAACTATATTATTAGGTAGAGCCCTGGGAGTTAATCCATATGATCAACCCTCTGTAGAATTAATCAAACAAGAAACTAAAAAAATATTAATTTAAAAATAATTGCAAAAAATTACCCTTGAAATACCATAAGTCTTTTCTTCAATAATATTAAAATTATTTGGAAGTTCTTCCTTTTCTTTTTTATGCCTATGGATAATTATTATTCCCTTTTTATTTAATATGTCTGATTCAGTAATCCGATTTAACAATATGGTTAATTTTTTTTCTTTATAAGGTGGATCTAGAAAAATAATATCAAATTTTCTGTTATATATTTTGAAATCAAAAATTTTAAATATATCCTTTTCTACTATTAAAGAAATATTTTGATAATTTAGATTAAAAATATTTTTTTTTAATATAGGCAAAACCTCTTTATAGTTTTCTATAAAGATTAATGATGAGGACCCTCTTGAAAGACATTCTAGTCCAAAAGATCCAACACCTGAAAACAAATCTAGAATTTTTGAATCTTTTATATCTATTCTAAATTTATTAGAATGAAGAATAATATTAAATATAGACTCTTTAGTTAAGTCTTTAAGAGGCCTTGTATTCCTGTCTCTAGGTTCAAGAATTTTTTTCCCCTTTAAATTTCCAGATATTATTCTCATTAATCAATTACTTTATGGCCAATATCTTTTCTAAAAAAACCATTTCCCCAATTTAACAATTGTATTGACTTAAATATTTGAGCTCTACTTTTTGAAAAATCATCTGATAAACTTACAAAGCTTAATACACGACCTCCAACAGCATATACTTTATCTTTATTTTTATTTGTACTCCCATGATAGCAGTAGTTATCTTTTTCAAATTGAATTTTATTAATGTTATTAATTAAAACATCTTTTTGAAAACTATCAGGATATCCATTTGAACATAAAACAATGCATAAACTTTTTTTATCATGCCATTTTATTTTAGTCTCGTTTAGTTTTTTATCGCAACACGCAATAAATATATCTAGTAAATCTGATTTTAATTTTGGTAATATTGTTTGACATTCAGGGTCTCCCATTCTTACATTGTATTCAATCAAATATGGTTCATTTTTTACAATCATTAGTCCTGCATATAAAAAACCCCTATAGTCAGTCCCCATATCCTTTAATGCTTTTAAAGTAGGCTTAATTATTTTATTTAATATTTTTTTTTCTAACTCAATATTAATTAGTCTTGATGGAGAATAAGCACCCATACCACCAGTATTTTTACCTTTATCTCCCTCTAACACTCTTTTATGATCTTGTGCGGTTTCAAAGCCCTTTATTGTCTTGCCATCACTTACAATAAAGTAGCTCATTTCTTCACCATCAAGAAATTCTTCAACAAGCAGATTTTCAGCTTTTCCAAATTTTCCATCAAATATTTCTTGTATTGCTAGTTGAGCCTCATTTTTATTAACACATATGTAAACACCCTTGCCAGAAGCTAATCCATCAGCTTTTATAACTAGAGGGTAATTAGTTTTTTCTATAAATTCTGAAGCTTCATTTCTTTTTTTAAAGATACCAAATTTTGCTGTTGGAATATTATATTCTTTACAAATATTTTTAGTAAAAATTTTTGAGCCCTCTAGTTGTGATGCAGTTTTTCTAGGCCCAAATACTTTTATATTATAACTTTCTAAAAAATCGACAACTCCATCAACCAAAGGTTTTTCTGGACCAACCACAATTAACTCAATCTTGTTACTTAAAATAAAATCTTTAAGATCATTAAAGTTTTCCGTATTTAAATTAATATTTGTAGCAATTTCTAAAGTCCCTGCATTACCTGGAAAACAGTATATTTTACTAATTTTTTTGGACACACTTAAAGCATGGCATATAGCGTGCTCGCGGCCTCCACTTCCTATTATCCCAACTATCATGTAGTAGTATATAAACTAAAAATGAATAAAAAATTAGCTAAAATAAAATATTTACCAAATAATTTTCAAATTATTGAAGAAGGAGACCATGTTATTTGTGCTGTATCGGGTAAAATTATTGAACTAAGAGATTTAAATTATTGGAATGTTGAATTACAGGAACCATATTATTCATATGTAGAGGCATCACAAAAAAGAGAAAATAATTAAGCTTATATCTATTTCCAACGGTTATGAGACCAAATCCATTGACTAGGATTTTTTAGAATCATTTTTTCAAGCACAATATTTAAATTTGCAGTTATATATTCGACAGTATCACTACGGTTATATTTAAGAGGCTCTTGGATAGTTAACTTAAAATTGGTTTTCTTAATTCTTTCTATATAAATTGGCACTATATCACAGTGGAATTTTTTCTGAAATTGAGCAGGTATAGTTGTTGTTAAAGCCTCTTGCCCAAAAAATTTAGATTTAATGCCCTGCGAGACTCTTTGATCAATCATTAATGCAATTGACGATCCTTTCTTAAAAAATGATAATAGTTGTTTAGTACCAGAGATGCCTTTTTTTATTTGATTTTTACAGATATGTTTTTTTCTAATTTTTTCCATAATAAAATTCAAAAATTTGTTATTAAGAGGCCTGTAAATTGCAGCAAGATCAATATTTGATCGTTCTATATGCATAGCCATTAATTCAAAGTTATTAAAATGTCCTGAAATAAATATAACGGGTCTGTTGTTTTTTTTAATCTTTTCTAAAATTTCTTGACCCTCTATTTGTAAATTTTCTTTAAATTTACCATTTCGAAAATCTTTTATAAATATGTATTCAGACAATATACGTCCGTAGTTTCTCCACATTTCTTGAATAATATTTTTTTCTTCATAATGAGGCAAGTTTGGAATTGCTTTAAGAATGTTCAATTTTATGATTTCTTTTGATCTAAAAAATGGACCAATTAGAGAAATAATTTTACTAGAAATATTTGATGAAAGTCTTAAACCTAAAATTTTGAATAATAAAAAAAAAAATATAATTATAAAAAATTGAATAAAGTATTTTATTGATTTCATATTTTTGTTTTTATAAAATTAATTAAAGCATTTTCATTTACAACTTTTAGATTCATTTTTATAAATTTAATATTCTTTTTATATATTGAATTATATTTTTCTAGACGTGAGTAATCTTTTTCAGTTGTAATAATTTTTGCATCTAGATTTTGTGCAATATCTATAATTTTTTCTATGTTTTTATTGCTATATATATAATGATCAGGATATTCTAAGAATTTAATTATATTAAAGCCATTATCAACTAAAGTGTTGTAAAAATTTGATGGAAAACCTATGCCTGCAAATGCAATAAATTTATCTTTTTTATTAAAAGAATTTAGATTTACTAATTCATAGGTACATTGAAATATTTCTATATTATTATTTTGTTTCTTAATTTCCATCACAATATCATCTGGAATGTCATTTTTGCCATTTAAAAAAATAGCATCATATTTTTTTAAACTGCTTATTTCTTCTCGTAGAGGCCCCGAGGGTATCAACATTCCATTTCCAATAAATACATTACTGTTAAAGCATACAAATTTTAAGTCATAATCTATTGATCTATCTTGTAACCCATCATCAAAAACTGCTACATCATAAGATTTATTTGCCTCTTCTAGCGATTTAACTCTTGTGGGGTTAGAGATTATATTTCCATATTTTGCTAACAATCTTTCTTCATCGTAACTTTCTATATATTTTTTTTTAATAAAAACTGTTTGGTAGCCTAAATCTTTTAAAATTTGCCCTATTTTAATGGTTGAGGGTGTTTTGCCTGTTCCACCAACGTAGATGTTTCCAATGCAAATAGTTTTTATTTTATAATTTTGTAAGTATTTTTGATTATACTTAATTTGATTAAAAAAATTATTAACTTTTATTAAGATAGTAAATGGTAGCAACAAATAAGAAAATAGACTGGGCTTATTATAATCCCAAAATTTAGGTTTTTTTAATTTCATTTCTAGTTAACAAAAAGTTTACTTCTTTTAGGGTTAAATTTAAAATATTATCACCTAAATTTTTAATGCGAGATTTAATTTTTTTTGAATTAGTGTCATTCCTAAAAGATTCGTCAACTCTACTTATAATTTGAGTTAGATTATTGGTTTTAACTGAAACATTATATTTATTTAGTAGGGCATATATTTCTTTGAAGTTCCAAATATTTGAACCATGCAGAATTCTACAGTCATACCTTGCAGCCTCTAGGGGATTTTGTCCACCATGTTTAATTATTGAGCCACCTAAGAAAACAGTTTTACAAATTTTAAAAAAAGATTTTGTTTTACCATACGCATCTACTAAATATATGTCTGTATTATTATTAATTTTTTTTTTTGAACTATGAGTGTGTACATTAAGGTTCAATTTTTGTATTTCATTAATAATATCTTTTGTTCTATTAACGTGTCTTGGAATTATGATTGTTATTAAATTTTTATGAGTAATTTTAAGTTTCTTATGGGCTAAAGCGCACAAATTTTCTTCTAAATTATGAGTACTTGTTGCACACCAAGTCTTTTTATAGGTAAAAAATTTTTTTAAATTTCTATCCAATAAATCATTACTCTTATCAGTTTGAGAAAACTTTAAGTTCCCGAAGGATTTTATTTTGTTTGCACCAAGTAATCTGAGGTATTTTTTTGATTCAATATTTGATGTAAGACATATATCAAATTTCTTAAATAAATTCTTTGAAAAAGATGGAAAATTGATCCATTTTTTAAAAGATTTTTTTGTTATTCTTGCATTTATAAGTATTAGCGGAATATTTCTTTCTTTAATATTTGTAAGCATGTTTGGCCATATTTCAGAATCTATAAAAAGAGCAAGTGAAGGTTTCCAATATTTTAAAAATTTAGATGAATGAATATTTGTGTCAATTGGAAAAAATTGATGAATAGTTTTCTTTAGTTTTAAGTTTGATAAAATTTTTGAAGAACTTAGTGTATTTGAAGTAATTAAAATTTGAGCTATATTTTTATTTTTTTCTAATTTTTCAATTAAAGGTATTACACTTAATATCTCTCCAACACTTGCTCCATGAAACCATATTAATTTTCCTCTTAATCTTTTTTTTGAAAAAAAACAAAATTTTTCTTTAAATCGATAAGGGTGCTCTTTTTTTTTTAATAGTCTAATTAAAATTATTAATGGAGAAAAAAATAAAATAAGATTAATTAACAGTCTATAAACTATTATCATTAATCTTTTTTTAATTGTTTGTCATAAAAGTTTTTATAAATATCAGAATTTAAAAGTAGCTCATGATGATTGCCATTTGCAATAACTTCACCTGCATTTATAACATAAATTTTATTTGCATTAAGTATGGTTGAAAGTCTATGAGCAATAACAACGGTAGTTTTATTTTTTGTTAATAGATTTATGGCATTTTGTATCTTATTTTCAGTATCAGAATCTAGTGATGAGGTTGCTTCATCTAAAAGTATAATTGAACTTTTTTTAAGCATCGCCCTAGCTATTGAAAGTCTTTGTTTTTCTCCACCTGATAATCGAACACCATTTTCACCTATTAGTGTTTCATACTTACTTGGTAAGCTCTGAATAAACTCATGAGCAAAAGAGTTTTTAGCTGCTGCTAAAATTTCTTCATCTGAAGAATCTAATTTTGCATACAAAATATTATTTTTTATTGTATCATCAAATAAAGTAGTTTCTTGGCTAACAACAGAAATATTTTTTCTCAGAGATTCTAGATTTTTTTTGTAAATTGACTGGCCGTCTATTAAAATATCTCCTGTATCACAATCGTAAAACCTAGGTATTAAATTCAATATAGTAGTTTTTCCAGCCCCACTCAAACCAACTAGGGCAGTCATTTTTCCACCATTTATTTCTAAATTTGCCGATTTTAAAACATTTTTTTCTTCAATATCATATTTAAAACTAACATCTTTAAAACTTATATTTGCTTTACTAATATTTAAGCTTGAAAAATGTGGATTATCTTTAATTTTATTCTCTAAATCAACTACCGGTAATATTCTTCTTGCTGCAGTTACTCCTTGGCTTATACCCAAAGTAAGTCCGGCAAGAGACCTTACTGGTTGATATGCCATCATCATAGCTGCTAAGAATGAAAAAAAATTATTTATCTCTAACTCACCATTTTCAATTAATTTTCCAGAATAGAAAATTAAAGTAGCAATCATAAATCCAGTTAAAATTTCCATTATTGGAGCTGTTCTATGAAAAACAATAGTCATTTTTTTTGACCTACTCTTTAACTCATCCAGTTTAGTTGAAGATCTATAATTTTCATGTTTTTCTGCTTGGAAAGTTTTAATAAGCTTGTGATTTTTAAAAATTTCCAGCAAATGAGTAGTAAAAAAAGCAGCACTTTGCATCATTGCGCTTGCTGTTTTGGTAATTCTCTTACCTAAGCTTTTGGCAGCAAAACTTGCAAGTGGTATCATAATTATGGCTATTAAAGAAAGTTTCCAGTTTTGAAAAAACATCACACCTAATAAACCAGCTAAGGTCATTGAATCTTTAAATAAATTAAGAATACTCGTACTAACTAACATGGTAATCATTCCTGTATCGGTAGTTAGTCTTGAAATAAATTTACCACTATGAGAACTATCGATGAATTTAGTATCAGCTGCAATCAATGATTTCATCATGTCTTTTTGAACATCTGCTTTTACATCCTCGGAAACTCCAATCATTATAACTTTTGAAGTATAAAGACATAAACCTTTAGTTGTGAAAGCAATAATAATTAATCCAGGTATTAAATAAAGTAGTGTCTTATCATGTTCTATAAATATTTTTTTAATTGCTGGGTCTAGCAAATAAGCAATTAATGATGTGCTGCCTGCAACAAAAAAAGAAAAAAAAATTGCAATTAATATTTTTTTTAAATATTTAGATGTATAATCTCTGTATAATCTTTTTATAATTTCAAGATTAGTCATGATTAATAAATTTTTCCAATCAATATATTTAAAAAAATTAAAGAGCCAAAGAAATTATTACTTTTAAAAATTTTTAGACTATTTTTGGCATCTTTTGAGTTAAAGTTATTTGTTTGATAAAAAAATAAATGATAGATAGGTATTATCATAAAGATATAAAATATTGAGCTAAAACTCATTAAAGTGCCAACCATAATTAAAGTTATTATAAATATTAAGTAACATGTAAATATAAAGAGATTTGGATCTTTTTTAAATTTTATTGAAGTTGATTTTATTCCTATTATTTCGTCATCTTTTATATCTTGAAATCCATATATTGTGTCGAAACCTAGTGTCCAAAATATGGCCCCTAAATACATTATAACTGGAATAATATCTATTTGATTTTTTATACATATCCAACCCAGAATTAAACCATAATTAAAAGTGATACCCAAAAACAATTGGGGCCAGTAAGTAAACCTTTTCATTAAAGGATAAGTAAAAGCTAAAGGCATTGATCCTAAAGCCATATATATTGTAAAACTATTAAAGTTTAATAAAACAAACAATGCCAACAGACAAAGAAGTACAGCATAACATAGTCCAATTTTTATAGATATTTTTTCTGAAGCAATAGGCCTTTCTCTTGTTCTTTCAACTTTTTTGTCAAATTCTTTATCCAGAATATCATTAATTATACATCCGGCGGACCTCATCAAAACTGAACCTAGAAAAAATAAAATCAAATAAAATATGTAAACGTTAAGATTATTTGAAAAATCAAAAGCAATTGTTAACCCCCATGTACAAGGCCAAAATAAAAGCATAAAACCAATTGGTTTTTTTAATCTTATTAATTCAATAAAGAGACTTAATTGTTTCATATAATTTACTTGTAAATAGCAAAGGCTAGTTTCATAATCAAATTGATTCGTATGAATATAGATTACACAGTAACAGCACTAATGTTTCCAGCCATTCCTTTATTAA